>Ga0206953_1065_pt1 | contig 20958 bp, 24 predicted proteins | sample Alteio_BWOrgHeat_36_FD_152977 | JGI IMG/M metagenome (GOLD analysis project Ga0206953, IMG submission 152977) | Enriched cells from forest soil in Barre Woods Harvard Forest LTER site, Petersham, Massachusetts, United States -... | ecosystem: Environmental > Terrestrial > Soil > Temperate forest >...
ACTTGCTGATGATTTGCTATTCTGTGCGGAATGAGTATTCTTCATGTTTTTCCAAAAAATAAAACTAACGATAACTACAATAAGAAGAATTCCAATTCCGAAGAGATACCTTTTGTTCATCAAGAAGAGTATAGCAAATCTTCTTGGAGCGGGCGATGGGAATCGGACCCACTGCCTTCTCCTTGGCAAGGAGACGTTCTACCAGTGAACTACGCCCGCATATATTGGATTGTATCAATTTTTCTCCTGCATCTCAAGTATCCAGAAGTAGCAAACAATAAAGATCTACTTGACATTTAGACTGATTTAGCAGTATAAATGGTGTACATTAATGCAAAAGGAATTACTGTCCGATTTTAAAAATATTTTCAATCCCTCCTACAAACCCGATACTTTTCAACCCTACTTTTCTATGATCCTTACTATCATAGCAGCTACCATCCTCTCCTATGGTTTTCAAACTACTACAAACGCAATTTATACCTATTCTGCCAACCCAGGCTCTTTTCGGAACAGTGTACTTCAAATGAAGTCATGTACGGATCTTACCAAAACAGCATTGCTGTATATTTGCACAGGAGTTCAAAGTAACAGCGGCAACTACAAATTTCCTTCTTTGCTTTCTTTTGAACAGGATTTACATAAACCGATAAATTGATCTGCCGCATTATCCCAACTTAGATCGCGAACGTTTTTAGCAACTGAGGCACTCAATTCTGCATATTCTTTTTCATCACAAAGAAGTTTTGCAATTCTTTCTGCAAGCATGATCGGATTGTTTGCCGATGTTATCAGAATCGAATGTTTTTTATCAATCAGATTTGAAACCCCCGTCACATCAGTTGTAATAACCGGAACACCGCATGCCATTGCCTCAACAGCAGTTATTCCAAACGATTCATAATGTGATGGCATCACCATCAGATCGGCAGCATTATAATAAGGGGGCAATTGCTTTTGCTCTTTTCTTCCAACAAATTTCACTGAGGTCCGAATTTTCAAAATTTCACGAATCTCGGAAAGCTTTTTCAATTCAGGAGGCCAGTCTTCGGTATTGTTTGAGATGTCGCCTCCCACAATCCATACACAAACTTTTTTTTCAGGATGAGTTTCCAAAAGAATTTTTAGCGCATACAACAAGACGTCAACACCTTTAAGAGGCTCAATTCTCCCTACAAAAAGAATCATTTTTGCATCAAGTGATGCGCCGACTTTTTTCTTTGCTTCCATTTTATCAGTTGGCTTAAACAAATCTAAATTAACGCCAGGAGTCAGAACGGCAATCTTGTGTGGGTCACCAGCATACAAATATTGAATATACTGAGCATCTGTTTCGCCGGTTGAGATGATCTGATCTGCTTCCTGAACGAGGCGAAGTTCTGTTTCGATCCGCTCGTTGCTTTCTCGTTCATCATCACTTCTTGCAACAAGATTTTTCATCAAAGCAAGAGTATGGAATGTTATTATAAAAGGAATGCCGAATTTTTTCTTAATATCAACACCAATAATGCCAGAGAGATAATAGTGACAACTGATGATTTTATATCTAAGATTTTCTTTTTTTACAAATTCGTAAAAATGAGTGAGGAAATCTGGGATGTATTGTTCAACCTCTCTTTTTGATAATGGTTCCTGAGGACCTGCAGGAACATGAATGACTCTCAGATTTTCATTTACCTCTACCACACGGGGACTTTCTTCAGATTGTGAACGAGTAAAAATATCCAGTTGATATCCTTTTCGTGACAATGCCTTTGAGAGTTCAAGAACATAAATATTCATTCCTCCGATTTCTGCATCCGCTTCATCGGAAAGGGGACAGGTATGATAGGAAATAATAGCAAGGCGTTTGGTATCCACGCAAGTATTATACTATAATGTTACAATAAACTCTAAATCCGAATGTCGAAATTATGACTACCACTATCTATCTCATCCGTCACGGAGAAGTGAACAACCCTCACAATATCATTTATGGCAGACTGCCAGGCTTTCATTTAACAGATGTCGGGAAAAAACAGCTAGAAGATGCTGCCAAATATCTCAAAAACAAACATATTGATGAAATATATACCAGCCCGCTGTTAAGAGCAAAAGAGTCTGCTGGCATTATTCAGAAAGTCCTTGGTCTGCCAATAATCCATATCTCTGAAGAAATACTTGAGGTCAAAACTTCCTATCAAGAAATGAAATTTAGTGACCTTGATGCTCTGCAGTCTGAGGTATATTTAAAGCCTTTGAATCCATCTGATGAAACTGTTGAACAAATTGCAAATCGCATGATGAAATTTATTCGTTATCTTATTCAGACATACCCAGGAAAAACCATTGCTGTTGTTAGTCATGGTGATCCGATTATGGCAGTAAAAGCCGAGATAAAACGCCACTCATATGAGTTTTTGCCTTTCAAAACAGATGATTATATTCAGCATGGTGAAATTTATGAAATAACGGGAGACAAAAACAATAATTTTTCCATAAAAGCGGTTTTTAAGCCATAAAACTTACCTGTTGAGTTTTCTCTTCCCTCTTTGTATCATCAAAAGAGAACATTAGAAAGGGGGTGATTTTGAAAAATGAATTTTCTTGCAATTATAGTAGCTGCTATTGTTAATGTCGTGCTCGGATCGCTCTGGTATTCACCTATGTTATTTGCCAAACCTTGGGCAAAAGCAATGGGAATGACAAAAGAGCAGATGGCAAAAGGAGCAAAAATGAGTGCCGGCATGTATGTGCCTCCAATGATCGCGGCACTTGTCACCAGTTATGTTATGGCTTGGTTCCTTAACGCGCTCAACGTTACAACTGTAGGTGGCGGTATACAAATCGGTTTTTTGGCGTGGCTTGGCTTTACGACAACAGCACAAGTGCTCAATTCCTGGGTCTTTTCCAATGGCAGACCAAAGGAAGCATACTTTATTAACACCGGATATCATTTGGTCGTGTTTTGTATAATGGGCGCCATCCTTGCTGCTTGGAGATAACTGGACTTTTTGTTAAAATGATAAACCCAATTCTTTGGGTATGTTTTTTTGTATGAAATTATATAATTCCCTGACTCACAACATCCAAGAATTCAAACCGCTTATAAGAAACAAAGTAACTATGTACGTCTGCGGGATCACACCGTATGATACGACACATCTTGGACATGCTTTTACTTACACTATTTTTGATGTTCTATACCGTTTTTTGGAATTTCAAAAATACTCGGTGAACTATACACAAAATGTTACTGATATTGATGACGATATTCTGAAAAAGGCAAAGGAAGTCGGAAAAAATTGGAAAGAGCTTGGCCAATTTTGGACAGATAAATTTCTAACTGATATGGGGAAATTAAATACTATTCCACCGACCCATTATGTTAAAGCCACACAAACAATGCCAACGATTATAACGATTATAGAAAAACTCATACATGACAGACTTGCTTACGAAAAAAATGGCAATATATATTTTGATGTCCAAAAAGACCCCGATTACGGCAAACTCTCCGGCTATTCTCGTGAAGAGATGATTAAACTCTCCAAAGAAAGGGGAGCAAATCCCGACGACCCTAACAAAAAAGATCCGCTGGATTTCATCCTGTGGCAAAAAAGCAAGAACGATGAGCCTTTTTGGGAATCACTGTGGGGAAAAGGCCGTCCCGGCTGGCATATCGAATGCTCGGCGATGGTTTACAAATTTCTTGACAAAAAGATTGACATTCATGGTGGTGGAGGTGATCTTATTTATCCGCATCATGAAAGCGAAATAGCTCAATCCGAACAATTTACCGGTGAGTTACCATTTGCTCAATTCTGGATGCACACAGGCATGCTGAGATATAAAGGAGAAAAGATGTCAAAGTCATTAGGAAATTTGATTATGGTTTCTGATTTGTTAAAAACATACTCGCCAAACACAATTCGCTACCTTTTGCTTTCTCATCATTATCGCGACTCTTGGGAATATCATGATGAGGAAGTACAGAAGGCAAAAAAGGTTATGGACGTAATTGAAACCAAACTTAAATCCGCAAAACAGCAAGAAAGCCAGAACGAAAACGAAGCATTAAAACAATTTGCTATGGCACTCTCCGATGATCTCAATACGCCAAAAGCTCTTTCTCTCCTTAATCAAACAGTTCAAAACAGAAATTTTAAAGAAGCAAAAAAAATGACTGAAGTGTTGGGATTCTCTTTATAATTATTACTTAAACAAACAATTTGTCGACACAAAGTACAATAAAAGCTTATTTATAAATAGCAACTGTCATAGTATCATTTGCATAGGTAAAGACTAATCGCACTGGCTTATCAAACGTATTTTCCACATAAAGATTCTGTTCGGAGGCTCCTGCATAAATAGCTGTACCATACTTCGGATCAATATCAGGAATTTTTGCAAAGTTATGAGGAGTTGGCGCGATGACCTCCAAACCAGCATCACGTGCCACCCAATTAATAAGGGTGGCGAAATGGCAAACACCGTCTCCATACAAATCTCCATCATATTCAAATCCTTCGGATGCATCAAAATGGGCATTTGTAGTAATAATCTTTTTACCTGCAAACTCCGGCAAAACAGCATCGTGGAAAGCAAAAACTTCCCTGGGCTGCAAAGTCATTGTGTACGTAGAAGGTTTGCGGACATTATTCCAATTGATCCCGCTTGCATTCTTAACAGCGCCTGACATGTATGCAAGAGTTAGTAAAATATTATCTTTAAACACACTGTTAACAGAAGGTATAGGATACCTGTCAGCAAGTGACATGCTATGCTGTGCAAGAAGCTGGCCTTGGGAAACTTGCTGTGTTGAAGGAAAAGCAGGAAGGGTTGCTGTAACTGCCTCTGCTTGCATAGTCCCGATAACAAGGGCAAAAGGAATTAAAATAAGTATTTTCTTTATAAGATTTGTCATAAAATAAAACATTCAAGGTTTAACCTTTAGTTGATAAATAAAGACCTATAGTCGAACATTATACAATACTATGGGTCATTTGTCAAGTCTTATGGGATACATTTCAAGGCTAAATCTTGCTAATGTGGCTATTGAAACAAAGAATTAGTTGCAAAAACGTACAGAGAGGTAGTTAGGTTCTGAATTTGTATACCAACAAAATTACCTTATATTTAATAATTTTTTAATCTTTCCATGTAATACTTAATACTTCTTATTTGATGAAGATTATCTATGACAATAAAACCGATATAGCCTATATTGACCTAGGTGGTAAAAGCGTGCCCGAAGATGTGAATCTCACCTATACCTGTGATGCGCAACAAATTAATGGCTTAATTAATCTCGAATTTAGTTTTGATGGTCGATTACTTGGCCTGGAAATATTAGATGCTACTAACAAATTACCTTCTGACCTCCTCAAACGCGCTGAAGCAAAGAAAGGCTGACTAGTGTTTTATTAACAATGTCTTTTAAGAAAGTGAAGAAAATGCTTAAATTAACCCGACAGCATGCATCTTTCGGGCACATGCAGGAAACTGATTGTAAATACTTGAACGTTGCAAAAGCTGTTTTACCGCCGTTTCTTGTACTTCAATAGGTGCAAGATCTGCACGTTCATATCCTGTATTCAAACTTCTCCAGGTTCCGTAAGAAAATTGGAATGCACCATAATATCCATTACCAGAATTTCTTGTCGGATTCATTCCAGCCTCACAATTACCTAAGTATGTAATCGCCTCATCAGAAATAGATGAAGCAGTATTTATCCAAATAGGCGCTGGAGCCTGAGTGACAGATTGAACTATTATAATTGTCGGGACAGCCGTAGGTTGTGGTGTAGGCGTTTCAGTTGCAGTAGGCAAAGGAACATCAATAAACGTATTACTCACGTTTGGCGCATCTGAAGAAGCTGCCGTTGGCTGCTGTAATTTGTCATTATATACAATTTCATTTTGTAATCCAGGCAATTGAACCTCTTTCGGATCTTTTTGCGTTTTTTTCACAACAGGCTTCACAGAGTTCTCCTTTGGAAGAACTTGCGTAAGGTTATACTGAGGTGTCTGAGGCTTTGTAGAAAGTGCAGGTTTTAAGTAGGTGAGTTGGGCGGACAATGCTGTTATAAGTATTGTCTGTATCATAATAAACAAAAAAATCAACTACTTACGCAGTTGATTAATTGTTGAAGGATTATAACAGGGAAAACTATATTTGTCAACCCTATAGTATTAAATTTGCTTAAAATACATCTTTGTTAATTTATTCTTTTGCCTCACCTGTCTCAACTAAAACATCATAGTCGGCTGAAATAGAGGCACTTTGTTGACTCTCAACATTGGTAAATAATGTCTGTAATTCCTCTTGTATACTGTTGCTGTAGCTGGATGGAATTTGTTTTGTGAAGGTAATCTTTGTTGTTGCTGAAACACTTGAAGCGTTGCCAATTTGAATATTGGTAAACCCAAGGGCTGCCAGATGATCTTTAACAAGATTTGCCTGGCCTGAAATACCTGATCCATTAAGTATTTGAATTTTTATAGCAGCTTTACTTACTGTCTCTGATGAAGATGTTTGAGAAGGTAGGGGAGTGATGGATGTTGATGGAGTTAAAGAAACCGCCGGACGCTTTAAAGGAGTAACTTTGGCTACAGTTGTCGGATGTTGATTTTCTTTGTGTGATGGCAGTAAGCCTAAGTTTATTACAGCAACGGCTATTGTGCCCAATAAAAATAGTAAACTTGCTCCGAGCATCAGATATTGTTTCATTGAAGAGTTATTAGTTTGTATATTTTTTGTTTTTTTTTCTTCCTCTTCCTTTAAGAAATTTACCAACTCTATCAGCTGCCCGTTACTCATTGCTTTTGAGAGTAACTGAAAAGAAAAATTATTATTTTGAGTTAATGAAGGGGAAATAGCCACCGGAATAACTTTTTTAAGATCAATTGCCTGTTGTTTTGCCAACAATACAACTGTGTTATATAAATCGTGATTTGTCGCAAAAAGAGAAATGCCATTTTTTGTTCTTATTATTTTCTTCCCAATTGTCTCTTGAGAAAAAGGAATTGTATTAAAAAAATTCTGTATATCTTCTTCTGAGGCAGTTTGTGGTAACTGCTTTTGAAAAACAACATCATTTGCGAGGAATAGCACTCCCTGTATATTGGATAATTTAGATTTGGAAAAAAAATCACTAATAAGTTGTTCGAATTTTTGTCTATTAATAACTTCTTGATGTCTTACCACCTCTGCAGGAAAGGTAAGCTGTTGTGGCTGTTGTGACTTTGTAATAATTTGTAGACTATCTTTTCTCAAGAGAAGAAAGGCATTTTGTTTGGCAAAAAAAGACATATATGTTTACTATACCAAATTTAATATGGATAGTCAGCGTTTATCCGAATAATAGTAAAATATTACTTTTAACAAGCATCAGCATATGTTGTTTATAAAGGGGAATTTATCTTGAGGATTGAATACTGCTTGAACCTTCAGTTGCGCATGCTTTCACTGTTACAAGTCCGTTTGTATCAATCTGTACATCATATCCTGTCTTTGCTGAAGTATATGTTGGAGTTCCTAATGGGTCAATCGGAACACTCTTAAGATATTTCGCAGATGAAGTTCCAATATCAACACACGCAGCACCACCTGTTGAGCAAGCACCTACTGCAAGTGCACATCCACTTGTTGAAGTCCCTAATTGTACCTCAGGCATACCTGCTGACAATCCTGGAGGATAAGAACCTTTATTGTCTACTATATATTCATGGAGTGCTGTTAATATTGTATCAACATCGGAAGTTCTTCGGGCGTCACGTGCATTACTCAGTCTTTGTGAAGGATTAAGCGCTACGAAAACCGTAACTGCCAATGCTGCAATGATGGTGATAACCACAAGAAGTTCGATAAGTGTAAATCCTTTGTTATTTGTTTTTAATTGGACAGTCTTCATATTTTTTTAGCTCTTCATTTAGAATAGACTAGTTTGTTTTCTTTTGTCAAGTACTATTTCTGCATAAATAATACCTGTTCTTGTAATACTATTTGGTTCATTTGATTTTGTAAACGCAATACTACAAAAATAGACGAGAGTGCCAAAATAACAGAGAGAACAAGAATAAGCTTATATGTCCCTGGAAATGCTGTTTTCGTTTTTGCTGTAATTTTTTTCTTCATATTTTTATGATAAATGAAAAAAAAGATACTTGTCAAGGATAACTTTATGATCTTTACTGTATCTTTTTATTTAAATCTCTTTCCAACTTGTTATCGTGTCTCCATAGCCATCATAGGTAATTACGACTTGGATTGTTCGGACATACACTGTTGCTGTTGTGCTAACGGTCAACGTCCAGGTACTTCCAGCCTTTGCAACAGATACCGTACATGTCCCTTCTGGCTGGGTTATATTGCCGCCTGTATAGGAAGCACTTGCACGAGCTTTAAGCAAAGCGTCCTCTGTACAGCCTTCCACAAAATCGAGTGTTGATTCTCCGTTTGTTAAGGTCAATGCAGATTCCGCTTCTCCAATGGACAAAAGCGCCACTGTTGTTGAAATAGCTATAACAAGTGCGACTAAAAGAATAACCATTGAAATAGCGATAAATCCCTGTTGTTTTTGCATAGTTATTAATTACTTCGTAATTCAGCGCTTGATTGCGCTGTCACTGAAAAGCTGAAATCTCTTCTCGGACCAGTATATGCTTGCTGTGCAGTAAAGACGAAAGAAATATTTTTTGTAGAATTAGTTCCGGAAGTATTATTAGTGAAGGTAAAGCTGGAAATGTTGGTATCATTTGAATTAAGCTGAATTGTTGCTCCGGCTCCTTGTTTGATTGTTATATTGGGAGCTGTCCAGGTAATGACAGTTGGGTTGAGTGCACTGATTGTTTCAGATAAGGAGATGCTTGATGATGTGACGCTGTTAATACCACTTGCGTTTCTTATTTGATATTTTAACTGTTCGCTGATATAACGAGCGTTCGAGCTTACTTCTTGTTCAATAGCGCTTTGGCTTCCGATTTCAATAATATTCCAAGTAAAAGGAATAAGCGCAGTTAAAATAACTGTAATAATTGATACATAGAGGATCGCCTCAATGAGAGTGAAACCAGTATCAATTTTTAGTTTTGAATTTTTAATTCTTAATTGTAATTTGGTACTTTGCATTTTACATTTTGAACTTGTTAAAATCTATCCCAAGCAAAATCAAACCAATAATCAGTCGTTGCTGAACCAGTTGTCCCATGTGCCGTATACGCTTTTGATGCAGGAGTTGTATACATAGCATTCCCGGATCCGTTCCAAAAAATACTAAACAAAGCATTGTTAGCATCCGACATTAATGTCATCATATCATCTCCTTGATCTTGGGGAATCATTCTCACAAGCTTGAAAACTCCTGGAGTGCCAGTTGTTGTAATTGAGGTTGCAGATGCATCCCATGTACTGCTAGAAGCTGTATATTTTTTGAATTTGGGGATAGATGTATTATCTGAATAGACAGCAAGAGCAGGATCTCCACTAAGCGATTCAAAACCTATATCATAACTTTTCTGTATTCCAGTGTCAGTAGCAGAAGCAATAGTTGCATTTGTTGGATTAGAAATTGTTGGAGCAACGCCTGAAACAGTATAGGTCATATAAATAGCGTACTGGTCAACTCCAGAATCGTCAGGAGTACCAAAGGAGGAGGGCCATGTACCAAAACTTACAAGATTTTTCCATTTGGTTACACCTGTGGTTGTACTATTCCAGCCATATTGCGTATTGTTGCCGTCCACACTAAATGCTAGAAAATACTTGGTAGTTGGGGTGATGGTGACTCCTGTTATCGGAATAGTATTCCAGCTGTTAGGAGTAATTACATAAGAGCCTGATGAGGCAAGAAGAGTCCCCGGAGCATTTGAGCCATTATCTGTATAGAGTGCTACCTCTACATGATTATTAGGTGAGACGTCTGAATTAGCCAAATAAACAGTGATACTTTGCAGGGCTCCACCGGTAGCTGGTGTGGTAATTTGTGTCGAATTTATCCAATTAAGATTATTAGCATCAGTTGTTCCGTTCTGGGTGGAATATCCCGCAACAGTGGGAGTTCCGGAAAAGATTATTTTTTGACAAATAATAGTTGGTGTTGTTCCTGCATCTTTGTTACATGCCTGAAATTCATTCGCACCAGGACGTCCGATAATAGTCAATGGCCCTAGACTATTTGTTTGTGCGGTGCCAGCATTAACAGCTGTACCCCATGATCCTCCACCTATTCCATCTGCCACAAAAAGACGTGTCGTGAGATTTTTATCTGTAGCACTATCGGCGTAGACTAACGCTCCTGTTGTGGGAGTATTTTGACTCCAGGCAAAATCAACCATTCTCTTCGTATTCAAAGGAGCAGCTGTCGCATGAGTAGTAATTGCAGACCAAGCAGAGCCGCTCCAATATTGGGTAATTGTATTGCCTGCAGTACTCCCACTGCCTTGCGTAAAAAATGCAGCCATTACTTCATTGGTTCCTGGTCGGGCTTTGGCGACAATATAACTTGGGATTTGACTTGTTCCAAGTGTTGTAAGAGAGCTTTGTGCTGACCAACTGGTACCATTCCAGATACGATATTTAGGGATAATGGTATTATCAGAATAAATTGCCATAAACGTGCCGTCGTTTAGATATGCTCCATCATAGTTTAGGACATCCAAAAATGTTGTCGCTGTCCACGTTGAGAGCTGTGTCGGTGTTCCCCATGAAGTACCATTCCAGACAGTTGCATAAATGAATTGCGCTGTGCCGTTATAATGACGGCTAATTGCTATCTTTTCATTGCGTGTTGTTGAAGAATATAAGCGGACAGTACGAAGCGCTTTATTTGTTGTTCCTGGATCAACATCAAAGGCTGTTGCAGCTGTACTCCAAGTATTTGCGCTTGCATCAAACGTGCGATATTGCACCGCATCAGTTGTTGTTCCTCCATTGCCGTAGATAATCATACCTCCCTTTTTCGATTTCCAGTTAGTCAAATATTTGGTAAGCTGTACAGAATCGGTTCGTGCACTATTAAAATTCCACGAAGTAGTCGCTGTGATTTTATAGGTATTTGGATCAATTGTCCCTCCGCTAGAAACAATATTGCCATTCGTATCACGCTGAACGCTTGTGATAGCAATAGTTCGTACAAATCTATTATCTGAAGCAAGAGTATTACTCGTGCCGCTAAAGTTCCAGACTCCACCACTTACTGCAACACCCTGATTGCCTGCCCCTGCTTTACCTGCAAGGGTTGTGAAACCATTGGCTTGATTCCTTATTGATTGGACAGCTTCAAGGCCTTCAGAAGTATATTGAATGGCAATTGTTTGCTCTGCGCCAAGTCTGTTTGTATTGATTGCTGAGATAACTGCGACAATTGCACCTGAGGCAAATGCAATAAAGACTGCCGAGGCAATAATAACTTCAATTATAGAAAAGCCAGACTCAAATTTTCTTAATGCTTGATTCATAATTCTTAATTCTATCGTGTTGCAACTCCCTGACTGTTGACGGTTATTGTTTTTGTCTCTCCGCTGCCGCTAATTGTAATCGTAGGTGTGGCACTAGAAGTGCCAGTCATGCGGAAAAAATCTAAATCTGAAAATCCGCTTATAGTCACGCTTGTTGGGACAGAAAATGTTGTATCAAACGCTGCCGTCCTTGCTGCAAAGGAAGTTCCCAAATAGAGTGTTATTTTATTTGATGAATAGTTAACTCCCCAGTTACCATTTTTTCTGCCCATCATGGCATTTGTTTGTGCTTGACGGAACTCACCGATGAGTTGATCTGTTGTATTTGCCACACTATTTTGCGTAAAAAACCGGGCAGCAAAAGCGGTAGAAAGCGTTCCAAGGAGCAGCATAAGAGAAATTACCAAGATAAGCTCAATTAATGTAAAACCTTTCATTGATGTATACCATTCGTCAATTGATAAATAGGTGAGATGATAGCAAACGCGACAAAAGCAACAGCCAAACCAACTAAGACCAAAATTATAGGTTCTAAAACTGTTGCGAGATTTTTGGAATATTCATCAATTTCTTCCTCAAAAAAATCTCCCAGGTACGCAAATGATTCATCAAGACTTCCTGTCTTTTCTCCAACGCTAATCATTTTTATGAGAATTGCAGGAACAAAAGGGAAATTGTTTTTTTCCAAAACTTCTGTAATACTACGTCCTTTTTCTATCTCATCACTAATTTTTTTAACGTATATGCTAAAAACAGAATTTGTTGTTGCTTTCTGTTGCGCAACGAGTGCTGTATTAACGGGAAGTCCGCTTTTCAACATGACGCCAAGATTTCGACAAAAATATCCCAGCTCAACATCTTGTAAAAAGACGCCAAGAATAGGAAGAGAGAGGAGAAAACGATTCCACTGAAGATTTATTCTAGGTGTCTTAAGAAACAAACGAAAACCAATAAAAAGTCCTATTACTGCTGCAATAATGATAAACCCGTATTGCTTCATTACTGTTGCTATAAAAAGGAGAATTTGCGTACTCAATGGAAGTTTGACATCAAGTTCACTAAACAGATCGATCAGTTTGGGCAAAACAAAAATACTAATTGCTCCTCCGGCAAGAAAGGTTATCAAAAGAATAATTTCAGGGTATAATAACGCGCCCTGTACTTTTTTCTTGAATTCATAATTTTTCTTCAATTGTACTGCCAAATAGTCCAAATTCTTCTCAAGATTTCCTGATTCTTCACCAATGCGGATAAGGTTTATATAAAATTGATCAAAGACTTCTGGATGTTTGGATAATGCTTTCTCAAGTGATTGACCGTTAGTGATATCAGATGATACCGCTGCAAGTACTTTTTGAAATGCGAAATTCTTTGTCTGTTGCTTGATAATGTCTATTGCTTCACCAAGAGGAATACCGCTTTTAATCATGATAGCAAGGTGTTTCGTGAAGAGAACTTTCTCCAGATAACCAACTTTAGTAAAAAGAGTAATTTGTGTAGACAGATTCATATTATTTTGTTGCTCGCAAAACTTCCTCAACAGTTGTTATCCCTTGCTGTACTTTGGAGAGACCATCTTCATACATTGTTGTCATGCCTTCTTTTACTGCTGCTTTTTTAATAATTTCTGCATTTTCTTTATTGGTAATAAGATCTTTAATCGTATCTGTTACTAGAAGTACTTCAAAAACTCCAATTCTTCCAACATATCCTGTTTCGTGACACACTTTGCACCCTTTTCCCCGATATGCACGGATTTCCCTGGCGTCTCCAAAATATTTCTTAATCTGAGCCTCAGAAATATGTTTGAGAAGCTCTTTTCTTTCCTGAGTATACGAGACGCGACAGCTGTCACAAATTTTGCGCACCAGGCGTTGCCCGATGATAATATTTGCTGTTGAGGCAATCAAAAAAGGTTCAATTTTCATATCAATCAATCGGGGGATTGACGTTGCGGCATCATTGGTGTGCAGCGTTGAAAGGACGAGATGACCTGTCATGGCAGAGTTTATTGCAATATCTGCTGTTTCTTCATCCCGAATTTCTCCGACGAAAATAATATCAGGATCTTGCCGCAGAATTGATCTCAATCCTGCAGCAAATGTGAGGTTTGTCTTTTGATTGACTTGAATCTGATTAATTCCTTTCATTTCATATTCAACCGGATCTTCAATGGTTGCGATATTTTTTTCTCTCTGATTAAGAATTTTAAGAACTGAATAAATTGTTGTTGTCTTTCCGCTCCCTGTAGGGCCGGTTACCAGTATCATTCCATATGGCTTCTGATAATTTTCTTTTATTTTTGCTAAATCCTCAGAGGCCATGCCAATATCAGACAATGAATACTGACGTGATTTCGATGATAAAAGTCGCAATACAGCATCTTCACCTTGCACTACAGGTACAATAGAAACACGGACATCAAGTTCCTCTTGTTCAAGATGTATCTGCATTTTTCCATCTTGTGCGCTTAAGTATTCATCGGTCCGTAACTTGGAGAGTACTTTGATCCGCCGTATGATTTGTGAATGAAGGTCTTTCGGAAGGACAAGTACATCATGCAAAACACCATCAATACGGAATCTCGTCAAAGAATTACTGCTGCGAGGTTCGATATGAACATCAGACGCCTGATTGTAATAAGCATATTCGATTAACAGATCAACAAGTTTGGTGATAGGCGCGTCTTTTATCTCTGATTTTTGAGCAATCTGTAGTTGCTCCTTCAAAAGATCATCAAATCTCTCTTGCAGCTGTTTTTTATAGAAACGGAAAGCTTTCGTGATGTCTTTTTCTGTGGCGTAATATAGTTTAATAGCCATGCCGGTTTTTTGTGTAATGAACTGAAAAATCTCAGTATTGTCCGGATGAGCCGTCGCAATTTTTAGCGTGCCATTTACTTCGTCAAAAGCAAGTAAAAAATATTTTCTTGCCAGTTCTTCAGGAATAATAATCAACGCATCTTGCGGTATAGAAACTTTTACAAGAGAAATAAAAGGGAGTTTGAGATAATCAGCAATAACTTCTCCTAAATTTTCGTCAGTGAGGTAATCTTTTTCTAAAAGAGCATCATAAAGAGAAACTTTTTCGTCCGCTGCGATTTGTTTTGCCGTCTGCAATTGTTTTTCAGTAACATATTCATTCTCTTTGAGAATTGCCGCAAGCTGCTCGTCAGACATAATAGCCATATACTTTAAGAATAAAGAATTATTACTGAAGAATCAAGTTTGGAGAATTACTAAGAGGTGCCGATAAGGCTGTTGATTTTTTCAATAATCGTATTGAGAGACAAGTCACTTTTGATAAAGTAGTCCGAAGCTCCAAGTTTCATTCCTCGATCTGTGTCTTCTTTTTGTCCAAGGTTTGAAGCAATAAGAACGGGAATATTTTTCAATTGTGGGTCATTTTTAAGTTCTGCAAGAGCCGTAAACCCATCTTTTACCGGCATTACAAGATCTAGAAGAATAATGTCAGGCAGATAAGTTCTGACAATATCCATGGCTTCTTGTCCATCTCTTGCTATTTGGACTTCAAAACCAGCCTTTGTTAATTTTGCCCGATAGGCATTTCCAAGAAATTTGTCGTCTTCTGCTACTAAAATTTTTTTCATTATTGTTCCTTCGAGGTACCTTCGTTGCTAATAAAGTCTTTAATCATTTTGATAATTTCATCTAATCGATATTCTGCCTTGAGAATATATTTTTTTGCTCCTAATCCTAACATTGTATTTACCTTATCAGGACTTGCCGAATTACTAACAACAAGAACCGGAATATTTTCCCATTTCGGATTTGCCTTTAATTTTTGCATAAAAGCAAGTCCATTCATATCTTTTAAGTAATAATCGAGCCAAACTGCATCAGGAAGCTCGTCTAAATTATTAAGATAGTCGATAGCTTGCTGTCCACTAGAGCAGGAAAGTACATCCATATTACTCAGTTTTATCTTTTTTGTGATTGCCTGGAGGAGAAGAGTTTCATCTTCAACAACCATAATTGTTGGGTTCTGAATTGACATAAAATTAGTTTATCACAATAAATATCTTATACACAAGACTTTATTGAGGTAATCTACCCCAAAAAAGTGCAATATCTTCAGAGTTAACATTGAACTTCTTGCCAATATTTTTTCTCAGCTCTGTTTTTGTTATCTTTTTAAGTGGTTCTTTTTCAATTAAGTAATTTTCAACTTCTACATAAAGGTCTACTAACGACCTTTGCGTTTCGGCTGATAATGAGTTTTCACCCGGTCTTATTTTTGCCGTTATTTCTCGAAGTTTTTCTTGATAGGATGTAATTAATTGAGGACTTGACGAAAGACTGATAGCATAAAGCACAATATCTATTGATGAATCATTCGTTTGAGATTCAGTTTCTTGTATTGGTGTAAAAAATGACTTGATTGATGAAAGTCCTCCCATAAAAGAAATCCTTAGTTAATAGATACTTATTTTATTAAATGCATGACCTGCTTTTAGGAATAAAAGTCCAGAAATTACGAATGGCAGACTTAACCATCCTTTCACAACCCAGCCCGAATCAAAACCAACTGCAGAGAAAAAGGGTATTTGCCCTTCCGTAAAAGCACTTGCCACTAAAGCAATAAAAAACCACGCAAGTGCGTTCGAGTATGACGCTCCTGCTTTTTGTTTTATACTAAGAGTAAGAAGCGATGTAATAGCACAAAGGATAGGGAAAATAAGTACTGCGATGAAAGCAAAACCAGTAGTTATTTGTGCACCTGGTCGTATGCGGTATGGATAAAATATATCTCTTGCGATATAAATAATCAGTATACAACTAATTGTTATAAATGCAGTCCCAAGCCAAGAGCTAAGTATGTTGTTTACCTTAACAAGGTTGGAAAACCTTCTGACACCTTCAAAAAGAAGTACTGCTGCTATTATATAGGGGATTTGGATACCACCACTTATAACCCATTCACTGCTGAATAGATTTAAAAATTGAAATACCGGTAGTTGTAACTGTGCAATTGCAAGTATAAATAATCCGAAACAAATATATCCATACGCAACTTTCAATGTTACTTTGAATTTTTTTAAACCGAAGACAAATAGGAACGCTGTTCCAATATAATAAACAGCAAGCATTATTGAAAATGCTAGAGAAAAATGGACAGCAATAAGTTGCCAACCTAAAGGAACCGACGTTCTAAGAGTAAAAGATAAAGCAGCTCCGATAATACCTATAATTATTATAAAAAATGTTGTTAAGGTGATACTTTTCATTGCTCGTTTTAGTATGATACTTATTTCTCAATAATGTCAATAATCTTATCTCTCTAATTTTATTCATCAAGTGTTACTTCACCTTTTTTAGCAAGCATGCCCGACATTGGTAGACTAAAGAAGAAAGAAGTGCCTTTTCCTTCTTCACTTGTAAACCAAATTTTGCCATTTGAAGATTCTATGATAGCTTTAATAAGATAAAGCCCTAGCCCTGTTCCATCTGTTTCGACTTTAATAATATTCTCAGCTCTGAAGAATTTCTGGAAGATTTTATCTTGTTGCGTTTTTGGAATACCATAGCCATTATCTGTTACTTGTGAGACAATCTGGTCATCTTTTTTGGAAATAAACACAGAGATTTCTCCTCCCTTCGGTGTATATTTAATCGAATTAGTTAATAAATTCATATAAACCTGACGGATAAGTTTGGGGTCAAGTTTAATTGTGGGTAAATCGGCATGAACACTCACAACAAGCGATTGCTGTTTTTGTTGAATCTTTACCTGTAATTCATTGACAAGTTCATCAACAAGCCCCTTCAGATCCGTTGGCTTAGGATCAATTAAAATTCTTCCCGATTCAATACGTGATATATTTAATAGTGAATTGACAAGTTCAATCATCCGTTCAGTTGAATCACTAATATTTTGGGCGAAATCTTTTTGCTCATCAGTAAGCTGTCCTGCGTCGCCACCAACAAGCATCTCGCTAAACCACTTAATTGCAGAGAGTGGAGTACGAAGTTGATGTGAGGCAAGAGAAATAAATTCCGTTTTCATTCGGTCAACTTCTTTCTCTTTTGTTATGTCTCGAATTAGCTCAACTGCTCCAATAATTTTCCCTTGTTCGATAACAGGAGTTGCTGTAAGTCCTAAAACAAGCGATTTTTTATCTTTAATAGCAAAATTAAATGTATCACTCGCTTTTTTCCCCGTTTGCAAAGAAATCGTGATTGGATGTTTTTCATGGGGGACAGGCGTCCCATCAGCAGTAGTTAACTCGAAAAGATCAGAGGTAGTTTTATTAGCAAATACTTTATCTTCCAGAGCTAACAAAGTTTTTGCGACATGATTCAACATTAAAATTTTTCCATTATTATCAGAGACGATCATTCCATCGCCGACACTATCAAGGATTGCTTCGTCTTTAGTTTTTTCTTGTCCAAGCACAGAAACAGTCTCAGACAGCTCTTTGGTTTTTTCTACTACTTTTCCTTCCAAAGTATTATATGATTGTTGCAGCTGATCTGTCATTGAGTTAAAAGCAGCAGCTAGTCTTCCTATTTCGTCCTTTGATGAGATTCGTACTCTCGTGGATAAGTCACCCGCGGCAATTTTGTTAACGATTGCCAGAAGCTCTGTTATTTTTCGTTGAACAAAAGCACTAAAATAATAACCATTTATTATAGAAAAAATTAATAAAATAAGAACAGATACGTTATAAATAAACACCGTACGGTTTAATGCATCATTATAGTTTGTAAGAGTAGTGTCAAAATCGTTGTCTGCGTAGATGACTAGGGCGTTACCTAAAACTGTTACATGTTCTTCTTGAGTCTCATCATACGTATCAAAAAGTTTTATCGCACTAGCAGTATCTCCTTCTTTTGTTTTTGTGAGAATCAATAATTCAATTCCTTGAATTTTACTAATAGTTTCTTTCAAATCAGTAAAATCTCTCACTTCATTTTTCCTATCATTATTAACTGTGTACTTTGATAAATTTTCCTGCAATTGACTTGAAGTAGCGTCATAGGTCTTTTCCCATTTTGGATTTTTTGTTAAGAGATAGGATTTTATCGCATTAGAGAGTTGATTTGTATTATTACTTATCGTTACGATTAATGTCCTTTTATCCGCTTCCGTGTCAAGTGTTTTGATTAACTGTGAGAATCTATTAAAAGTCGTTACAAGATAAATTGAGAACAAGACACCAAATAACCAAATAATAAGAAATACTCCAAAAATTTTATATTTAATGGAAATGTCTTTAAGCCACTGCATAAATGAATTATGTAAGACAACAAGTTGAAGAAGAAACTACTGTTGAATAATTTCTGCTTCCACGAGGTCAGAAAGATCCTTGATTACACCGTAAGAAGCATCATTATTTGCAACCGGTGTAAATTTTGCAGTATCAGCAAACGATTTGAGAATAGTACGTCCTTCAGAAGATTGATCCATCGTAAATAAGGTATTTTTGATAGTATTTGTCATTGATGGGTTAAGATTGCTGCTCGTTGCCACTAAAAAGCGCGGGATGTCTGGTAGACGCTTGATAATCCGATAATTGATTATACTTTTCCCAAAATAGCCATCAATTTCTAATTCACTTTCAGCACCTGCAGGGACAATACCTTTTGCAACATTTTCATAAACATTTCCATGCACAAAAACATAGCAAATAGCAGTACTGGGACATGAATCGGATGGTGTTTTCTTCTGCAGTAAGGTATAGCCTTCCTTAATTAATTCCGCTTTTGGCAAAAAGTAACCTACTGTTGATGTTGTGCTATCAAATGCTAGTATTTTACCCTTCAAATCATCAAGGGTATTAATTGTGCTTTCCTTTTTAACAAAGATGGCACTATGATAAGTTCCGACTCCTCCTTTCCATCGATCTGCAATTACTTGGGTTCCTGCTAATTTACTAACAACATATACTGGAAAAGCAGAATCAATAATAATATCAATTTTCCCTTCTCGTACAAGTCCTGCCATTTCAGAAACAGAAGTAGTTCCAACAAATTCAGCTTTTGTATATCCATATGTGCCTAATTTACTTAGCAAATAGTTAATAAATGGTTGGAACTCTTTAGTATCCACAGCCAATCCGTCCTCATCAATATTTTCTCCAACGTATAAGACGCCCTTTTGATTATCATTTTGACTTATTTGAAGTTGTGGCTTTTGTTGATTCAAAATCTTTGGAAGATACCAAGTAATACCCTCTATCAGACAAATAAAAATGATAATAATAATTATCCACTTCCCAAATAAGCGTGAAGAGTGATTCTGATGGGTGTTTTGGAATGAATTAGAAGGAGTAACAGAAGGGGATTGAGTTACCGTTTCTTGAGGATCATTTGGGCCTGAGGGTATGTTATTTGTTGTATCCATAAAATCATAAAAACAAGACTTGCATATTGTTTATTTCACCGTTATTATGCCTTACAATTTTAGTATTAATAATCACATTCCAATTGTCAAGAAGAAACTCATGGATTTGTCGACAAAAAAGTAATTTTAAATTGCGTTAGCAAAGCTAGAACTGTAAGTAAGACTGCTCCATAACTTCATATGTGTAATAAAAGCAAAAAGCTCATTAGTAATTATAACAAAACAAACATAGTTCTCTATGAAGTATTCATGAAGAGGAATTTTTCACTAAAAATTCTCGAATCATTTTGACTATATCTTCAGGTTCATAAGCGCTTTTGACGATATATTTTGCCGCGCCTCTATTGAACGCTTCCTCTGCATCTTGTTCACCAGTAAGATTGCTTAACATAATAACCGGAATTGCTTGTGTTTGTGGATCTTTTTTCAAAACTTCTAATGTCTGTATCCCATTCATTGTAGGCATCATAACATCAAGCAAAATTAATGACGGATTTATTGTCTGGGCTTTTTTGATCCCTTCTTGTCCATTATTCGCGAGCTCGACTTCATATCCTTCAAAAGTAAATAGCCGATGATACATCCGAGATATTAATGGGTCATCTTCAATGATAAGTAATTTTGCCATGATAGTTAATTATAAAGCTTTTTGACAACACTGTGCACTAATGAAAAAAGCTGCATTGGGTCATGATCATTTTTTATGATATACATATCCGCTCCACGTTGATAACTTTTTTCTTTTTCTTCTTCCAATGAGACATTCGTCAACATTATCACTATGGAATTTTTTGTCTCCGGATTTTGTTTAATCGATGAAAGAAGAGACATCCCATCATAAGAAGGAAGCATAATGTCCAATAAAATAACATGTGGCTTGGTATTTGACGCAATTGCAAGAGCATCTTTTGCTGTTGCTAATCCTCGCGATTCATAGCCATGAAGACGAAAAAGTCTTAAGTACATGCTGCGCAGTTGATCGTCGTCTTCAATAATCAAAATTTTATACAGATGTGTTTCCCTCCTGGTTGGGAAGCTTTTGTCCAAGCAATTAGTGATACATACAAAAATTTTGATGAAGACCGACAGTTGATAGAGCGATCATTGGAGATAGTTCTCAAGAATTAAACGAACGATACCAAAAATTGAGTG
>Ga0206953_1066_pt1 | contig 20953 bp, 14 predicted proteins | sample Alteio_BWOrgHeat_36_FD_152977 | JGI IMG/M metagenome (GOLD analysis project Ga0206953, IMG submission 152977) | Enriched cells from forest soil in Barre Woods Harvard Forest LTER site, Petersham, Massachusetts, United States -... | ecosystem: Environmental > Terrestrial > Soil > Temperate forest >...
GCCCTCGCTGCCAACAATGCAAATGCTGGGGGTTCCCTTATCGAGCAGGGCGATCAGGGATATGTGTTTCGTGGTGTCGGGCTGTTTGCGAGCTTGGATGATATATCCAATGTCGTTATCGCAAGTCCGGGCGGAGCGCCGTTAAAGGTTGCGCAGCTTGGCGATGTTCGCATCGGGCACGCCGTTCGGCTCGGAAAAGTCGCGGTGCCCGGCGATGACGATGCCGTCGAAGGCATTGTGCTTATGCGCCGAGGAGAGAATGCCTCGTTGGTGATTGAACGGGTTGAAGAAAAGGTAAAGCAGCTCAATTCGACGATCCTTCCGAAGGATGTAAAGATCGTTCCATATTACGATCGTGCCGATCTCGTCGGCGTCACAACGCATACCGTTCTGCATAATCTTCTTGTGGGAATGATCCTTGTGATCGTCGTACTATTTATTTTTCTGGGGAATATTCGTAGTGCGTTCATCGCAGCCATTGTTGTCCCACTCTCGCTCCTCTTTGCTTTTGTGCTGATGTATTGGCGCGGCATGTCGGCGAACTTGCTTTCGCTTGGTGCAATCGATTTCGGGGTGATCATTGATGGCGCAGTCATCATGGTCGAGGCTATTTTTGCACGGCTGGCGTTACAGCATGTTGCCTCCAATGCCGATCGGGAATCTCTCATCGAAACGACGGCAACCGAAATGAGTAAGCCGATCTTTTTCTCGATCGTCATTATCATCGCGGCGATGATCCCGATCTTTTCGTTCCAGCAGATCGAAGGACGAATGTTTTCGCCGCTTGCGTACACGCTTGGCTTTGCACTCATCGGCGCGATGCTGCTTTCGCTCACCCTGGTTCCAGTGCTAGCGCAGGATCTGCTAAAAGGGGAGTTGCATGAAAAAAGCCCGATCTTCGAATGGCTGAATCGCGTCTATGTGAAGTTGCTCGATGCTTCGCTGCGTAAAGGCAAGCTGATATTTGGGCTGTCGGTTGGAGCACTTGTTGTAAGTCTCTATCTCAGTCAACTTTTGGGAACAGAATTTTTGCCCCATCTGAATGAGGGTGCATTGTGGGTTCGGGCCACAATGCCGATTAGTGTTAGCCCGACGACTGCGGATTCGACGTCAAAGCATATTATGGAGCTATTAACCAGCTATGATGAGGTTAAAAATGTCGTGCTTCAATTGGGTCGGCCCGACGATGGGACAGATGCGACCGGATTTTTCAACGCAGAATTTTTTGTCGATCTGAAACCGGAAGGGGAATGGAAAAAGCATTCCTCCAAAGACGCGCTCATCGCTGATATGAACACGAAATTCGCAACCATGCCAGGGATCGACTTCAACTTTTCGCAACCGATCTCGGACAATGTGGAAGAGGCCGTCACGGGAGTGAAAGGCGAACTTGCGGTAAAGGTCTTTGGCCCCGATCTTGAAGTATTGCAAAAGAAAGCTGAAGAAGTGCGAGATGTTTTGAATCACACGAATGGCATCACCGATGTTGGCGTTTTTTCGGAGATAGGTCAGCCGACGCTCGAAGTGCAGGTCGATCGCATGAAAGCAGGCCAATACGGTGTGAACGTGAGCGATGTGCAGGACCTCATCGAATCGGCCATCGGCGGCCATGTAGCGACGCAATTCTATGAAGGGGAGAAGCATTTCGATGTGGTTGTGCGTCTTGCGCCGGAGTTCCGCGATGCACCGGGCAAGATCGGTGCACTTCTTGTTTCGACATCGAGTGGTGCGAAGATCCCGCTTTCAGCTATTTCTCAAATTGGAATTCATCCGGGCGCTGCGTTCGTCTATCGCGAATCGAATGGCAGATATATTGCGATCAAGTTTGGCGTGCGTGGCCGGGATCTGGGCGGCGCCGTTGCAGAGGCGCGGGCGAGCGTAGATAAACAGGTAAAATTCCCACCCGGAACGTTCGCGGTGTGGGGCGGTGAGTTCGAAAGCCAGCAGCGAGCGATGAAACGCTTGGCGATCGTGGTGCCGCTCAGCCTTCTGCTCATTCTGATATTACTTTATACCACGTTCGATTCCTGGGGCTATGCGCTGCTAAGTCTTGCCAACGTGCCCTTCGTTACCATTGGCGGCATCGTAGGATTGCTTGTAACGGGACTGCATTTTTCCGTTTCGGCAGGCATTGGATTTATTGCGCTTTTCGGCGTGAGCATTATGAATGGCGTCGTGCTGCTCGCATTCGTAAAGCATCATCGAGGTGAATTCGATAATTCCGCAGATCTTCTGCGCCATGCCTGCGTAAGCCGCGTACGGCCTATTATCATGGTCGCCGTGCTCGCAATGATCGGCCTGATGCCGGCAGCGCTTTCGACCGGTATTGGCTCCGAAACACAAAAGCCTCTTGCGGTCGTGATCGTCAGCGGACTCCTGCTGACTGCATTTATTAACCTCATTCTGCTGCCGATCATGTATGAGGTATTTAAAATTGACCAACCCCGACGAAAATTGTTTTCACCAAAGAAGAGTTAAAGGGCGCGATGATTTCAATTTCGCGCCCCTCTTTCCCTCTCGTTCGCTGGGTCATTGCCTTGTTCTTGTTGCTCACATGTACAAAAGGGACATGGGGGCAAGTCGATTCGAATCGTGCTTTTAAACCTACTGTTCACAAAACGGACACTGGCGAATTTATTCCGTGGTCCGAATATCGCTGGGCCGATCACCAGATGGCAACGCTGACGGGTGATCCGCCGCGACGGATCACCCAGATCCAGCCCATTCCGGCCTATACCTATCTTGGAACCTATTTTGGTATTCTGGCGGCGTTGCATTACTATCAGGAGATAACGTTCTGGCGGTCGGGGCAATCCTTTCGCGTGCGCGATAACTTCGATGAATCTCTCTCGGCAAATTATGGAGGTCATTTTGATGGGGGTTATTTCGTTTCCTATGTGTCCGAACAAGCGCTGATTGCTTCAGGCTTTAGTTACAAGCTAGCCCCTATCTATGGTGCGATCGGCGGCCTCTTGTATCAAACATATGTTGAAGTTTTGGATGGCTATGGTTCCGATTTTTCTCTATCGCCGTTCGAAGTGTATTCACAGACACTGGGTTGTGTGTATTTCGCTGCTTCGCAGTATAGCAGGGTGCTGCAGGATCTTTCGCCGAAGTTCACGTACTGGCCCTCCACCTGGTTCGGAGGAGAGCCAAAAGCGGGATCTGAGACTCCTATCGACGATTACAGCGCGTGGAATTTTTGGTTTAGCGCAAACATCAAGGATCTTACGAGATGGGAGTTCTGGCCTAACTGGCTTAATATTGCTGCCGGGTACGGAGCGAGGAATCTTGGCGATCCCGGCGAAACACGGGTCGTAACACTTGCGCTCGATTACGATCTGGTGAAGCTGCTTCCGGATGGCTCTCCACAATGGAATTGGTGGCGTCAGTCGCTGGATTTTTTTAAGTTTCCTGCTCCCGGTCTTGAATGGCGTGTCACACGAGGTGGAAAAAGCCAGGGTGTTTTTTTCTACCTCGCTTATCCCTTTGTAAAATTTTGATCCCAATGATGAAACTAATACTTTCAATTCTGCTTCTTGTAACGATCTCGTCTATGGCGTTTGCTCAAGCGGAAGAAAAAATTTCATTTGGTGTAGGCGTCAGCTATTATCCTGCGGCTATTCCCGGCGACGATTCTTATGGCGGACATTTCGGTGCTGCAGGTTTGACCGATTTTTTCGTGCCCATGCAGTTCGGCCCATACATTCGCTTCGAACCGGAGCTTGGCTTGTTCTTCAAATCATTTCAAGAGCAGATACCGGATTCGGCGGGTGCATCGAGCACGTATCTTCGCACTGCCGATCAGCAGATCGTTCGTGCAGGGTTTGGGTTGCTCTACACGAAGCAGGTGGACTCGGTGTTCCAATTTGGGCTGGGCGCGCGGCTGGGAATTATGTCATCCGAATATGAGATGCATCAAAATAAAGATGGTGTGCAGGATACCGACGTCCACTATGGGATCTTTTACCTCGGTGGGGTATTTAGTGTGGAGTATTTCCTATCGCAGCACTTCAGTGTTGGCGGAGAACTCCAGTTCATCCACTATGGATATGGGGCGCCGCTGGTAACGGTCGGCACTAATGAATATAGCGGCTATCTATCGCCGGACTCACCACAGCAAGGCGTTTGGAGCACCAACGAAGTGCTTTCAGCACGGTTTTGGTTTTAGTTACCGTGCTCGCACCGCAGTCTGGCTTACGGCATCGGAGACGTTATCACCGTTCGTTCCATTAATAACGACTCGGTAAAGATACGTCCCGTTGGCTACTTCGTTCCCACGCTCATCACGGCCATCCCATTCAACGGCATTGAAGCCCGCATGAAGCAGCGTTGGAGTGAGTGTTCGGATCTTTCGACCCGCTATGGTATAAACGACGATCTTTATATCCGCCGGCGCATCCGATTTCAGAACGAACGTGAAATCGGTTTTATCTTTGAATGGATTCGGATAGTTCATCACTTCCTCGATTCCATTCACATCGCTGACGGTAAAGCACTGCTCGACGGTGTCCGTATTGCCGCTCGCATCGAGGAGATACGCTTTCATGAGCCACGTTCCAGCGGTAAAAGGCGTGGTGGGAACGATCGTTAACTGTGCCTGCAGCGGCCCTGCTGGAAACGATTGAAATTGAACCTGATACCCATGTGGATTTGCTGTGGATACCGTAAAGACCTGGCTCGCATTGCTCTCATTCAGGAAATACGCTGTGATGGAGCCACTCGATGTGTCGCGCAACGGATTTCCGCTTAACATTTGAATCTTGATGGTGGAGCGGCTCGAAACATAACCGCAGTCAGCGGAAATATGCTGCGGGATCTGATCGGTGGGATCGACAAAAAGAATTTCTCCGGAGGGCGACATGGTGTCGCGTGTGATGGCGTAGGAACCATTAATAGTATTATTGAACAGAAGCTGTTCGTTTTGTGCTTCGTTCGGATTAATGACTGCGGTGATCGTTGCGTTCCCAAGTTCATTCTGGGTTTGAAGCGTGTCGTTGAAGGACTGAATGCCGTGTCCGGCGATTTGCGTAAAGGTATGAATTATTGGAGTGTCGGTTTTGCCCTGATTTTGTCTGATCAACATCACAAGAACCGAATCTCCCGCTGTGCAGGTGAGTGTGGTAGCGGCGTAACTTGCAATGGTTGTGCCACCGGAATTCATGATTTTAGGAACGCAGGAAACGGAATCTGTAGCGAATGTAAACTCTGGGGCGGGGTCATATTGTAATGCGATTCCCGAAAGCGCAGGGCTTTGCGACGTGTTCGCGGTGCGAGAAAACCCCATTTGCACACTAAGTCTGTCGTATGTTCGAGGATTGATATTTGACAAACTAAACGAGGTTCCGTTGGATGCTTTGAACGTATCTACCACATCTATCCCGGTGCCATCGCGCCGCGAACCGAGCACGGTGAAAATAATATCATTCCCATTCACAATAGGGTCGCCAGTCCAGGAAAGCGCGCCGTAATCTTTTGCCACAGCGGTATAGGGTGTTTCGGCGAAGCCGGAAGTTCCGGCAGTGATAATGGTATCGAAGGCTTTGGCTCCCGTCGCAAATTCCCCTGCAAATGCTTCTTTGGCAGTGCCCGGCGCAGAACCTTTCGTGCCAATGAGCGCGTAGCTGCCGTCGTAGGCCATGGGTTTCATTCCCAATGCCGAGCCGAGTGTTTGCATTTGAGTCAGTACAGCAGGAAAGAAGTAATTCGTGAAATCGACAGAACCGACGGTTAATACCATCACACGCCGCGAGGGTGGGATCGCGGAAAGCGCGGCATTGAAGATCACGGCCATCGAATCTTCGTAATGCTGTTGGCCCAGACTATCCCAGGGCATTTCAAATTCATCGGCAGAATCGATCTGGGTTCCATCGGGCGTCCACACAAGTACGACGAATCCGTTATCGAATATCGATCCGTTCGAAAGGATCGCGGTATCCTGCCAAATTGGAATGCCATTAAGCGAGACTTGCGTGTACGGAGAAAACGTTCCTCCAAGCGTTACGTCGTTAATGCCATGCGAGATCGCTTGCAGATGCATTGTGTCTTGTAGTGGCAAATAGAGCATCCCGTGCGCATTCAGCGTAAGTCCGTTTACAATAGTGGAAGTTAATTGCTCAGTCGATGTATAGCTGAATTCCGATCGAGGAGCTGGTGCAGTGCTGAAAGTCGCGTATTGCCACTGGGTCGTATCGCCACTTGTGCGCACGACTCTCGTTCGCCACCAATAGACCGAAGAGCTTGGAACCGGTGAAGGAGGGATCGGAATATCGAATGTGACGTAATAAGAAGACCCGATTGGGGTTTTACGATCGGTCAGAAAGTTCGAAAACGCCTCCGTAGTATCGAGTTCGAGTTCCACCTGATCGTTCGGATTACTTCCCGATGGTGGCAGCACAATAAAATGAACGCTGTTTGGGCCGATGTCGCATAGTTGGCGCTCACCTTCATAGGGAAAGAACGCCGTAGTCGAAAGACCATTGACCTGAACCTGAATGCTTGCGGAATCATCAGGACGATAGGATTCTTCGGTGAAGTTATGATCGGGATCAATGATAACGGTGATCCGGTGCAGCCCGATCGATTGTGTGTTAAGTCCGAACACGGCGGAAACAAAGGCGCTATCGTTCAGGCCTGCAAGCGTATCGGAACGGATCGTTGGGAACCCGTTTGGCCCTGCGTCCGTGATTCTGATAACCACGGGACGGTTTGCAGCGTAGCCATAATTATGGATAAGCGCACGGATGGTCATGCTGTCATCGCTTATACTAAAGGATGTTTGAGGTTGGGAATTTGCTGAAGCAAACCCATGCACTTCGCTCGAAAAAACTGCGAACTCCGGCTGAGGACGCTTCGCAAACCCGACGGCTGCATCGCCCAACATGCAATTTTGCAGCGCTTCATTATGCGATATGCCGCCGCCATAATCGAATTGTGATGTTGACATCTTTGCGGCAGTCAGCATTTCAAGCATATTCATCGTTTGGGGTTTGAGGGTATCGTGTATACTGTCAAAGGATCGCATCAGCGCGATCCAGGCCAGTGTGAGCTGATCATCGTATTCCTGCACTCCAAATCCAGTCGTTCCATAGGCTTGCACGGAACCAGCTTCCGTAGCCTGAACATAGGATTGGTTCACGCCGATCTGATTGTATTCCGCAAAGTCGCCCGTGCGACAGGTCAATGTTATGAGCAAAGGGTAAAGACCTTTATTTTGCAACACGCTCGCGTCTGGAAATGCTACGTCAGAAGTAAAGGTTGCGCCATGTCCGCCAAAATACATAACGGATTGGCCGGCAAGCAAAAGCGATTGGATCTCGCCAACGTGCGTTGGGTCAACGCCGCCAGAATAATCTGTTCGATTGATAATAGTATCCTGAATATTCGAAGGCGGTACACTCAGTCCGTTCGGAGGAGCCATGAATTCGTTGATCGCGTTGTCGAATTCAGCATGTTGTGAACCTAAATCGCCACCGGCAATAAAGAGAAAGTGGCTGTCCCACGGTGCGGGTGGAGCATTCTCATATTCATTGAGTTTTGAAATGTAATTCTCTGCAGCGGTTTCAGAGGACACCGGAATTCGCGAGATCATCATCAATGGTTGGCTGTCGAGCGTGCTATCCTCGGCGAGCGAGAAATAGCAATCGCTCACCGGATTGCCATATGACGGAACGAATGTTTTTTGAAAGCTGCCCGCTAAATTGAATTTTGGATCCCAAGACGCATTGCCAAGCAACGTAACAAGCGCGACGGGGGCCCCTGCATAATTATTGTACGCGTAATTCAGATATCTGCGAATAGCCTCTGGTTCATTACTGCCGAAATCGAAGGCATTGAAGATCTCGTCCGTCGTGACAACTATTGTTCTCATGCCTTGCGATTTCCTCCGAGTTGCAAGCATTTCAGCTGACTGACGGAAGTTCGGATGGGTGATAACGATATAATCAGCCTGATCTTTCGGAGATAATATCTGCCAGGAAAGAACGCTTGCAGATCCCGTATTCCAAGGCTGGATATTATCACATTGTAATAGCGACGATGTGGTAGCCGCAGCATATTGAGGTTGGATCGAAGAAGTAGAATCGAAAAATTGACCCGTTGAAGAAACTATGCGGGTGTTGTCGGTAATGTTATAAAGATGAGCGCTGCCATCACTCACTGCAAGCCGGAATGTTTTGGAGGTGGGTGAAAGAGAAAAGAGCCATTGACCTTTTGTAATGCTGGTATCCGTGCTTGGCGCAAGCGCGTTTTCAAAATTTATCTCGTAGTAGTCTAAATAAAACTGATCAATATGAGCACCACCGCTAAGGGCATTCACACGTACCACGTTAGGGCCTTGGACAAGTTGGGATAGTGGAATAGACCATGGAAGCGAATCATAAGTGTAATCGTTAAATACTTGCGGTAACCCAGCGGAAACATTATTAACCTGAACAGCAACCTCATGCGGAGTTCCATTAGGGAAGTTCGGATCGGAGGACATCCCTCGGAATAAGAATTTTATGGTTGCCACTTTTCCAACGGTATCGGCCGGAAGTTGTGAGACATAAAATGTGTCAGTAAAATGTGACTTGGCGGAATCGTCGAGCGTGCCATGCAGCTCAGCCCATTCGAATCGCTCGCCGGGTACATATTCGGTCATTTCCTGGGTTTGTGTTTCGTCTAAGGCAGCATCGCCTGTGTAATAATTTTTATCTTGTTCATGGTGGAGTAATACCTTCCCCGATGGAATAGAGGGTGCGCTCGATGGAACTAATGATTTTGCCGCGTAACGTTTAGGGGATGAATCACCGACGGACGAAGCGAGCCAATATACATTGGTATCCGTTGCAACGTTGTAATATTCTGGGAGTCTGACGTTAGAATCTGACAACTGGAAGTTTGATACTTCTTGCACCTGGTAATCATACAGCAAGAACGAATTCCTGACGGTCGGCAGTGGGAACCCTCGCAAATGCTGCCCATAGAATTCGATTCCAGTGATGTTTCCCGAAGCATCCGTGTCGATCCAAATAGGAATTTCCACTCCATGATTGAAGCAGCGGAGATTGCGAGCATTCCATCCCGAAGAGGCAAGCGTAAAATTCTGGCTGGGAGCGAAATTGAGATCGCTCGCATTTACTCGATAGAGTCCATCGCGTGTAACGGCAAGGCGGACGTAAGCCGCATTAGTATCGATCCATCCAAGCAATGTATCGGTATTTCCTTGCAATGATGCAAAATTAAAACTTTTGGAAGAAATCGGTTTTGAAATGCGAGGTTTTTGAGCCGTTGCGTTTCGCAAAGGAACCGCAAATGAGGATAGATCCCAAGTGTTCGCGACCATCCTCGAATTCAGATCGGCAAACAGAGGATCGTGCGTTGCGGATGAAGCAATGACTGGAGCTGACGTCGTACTAAAGTTAATTCCAACGGTAAATTTTTCAAGTCCGGTCGCCATGTTGCCATTCGAGGAAACCAGCGGCACACTGACCGTCACCATTCGTAACGATCGAAAAGTTCTCGGTTTGCCGATCGTCATCTGTGGCGAAGTGGAATAGGAATTCGGATCGAAGATCCGCTGTGATTTTCCCTTTATGGTTTTTGCCGATGGTGGAAAATAAATGTTTCCAAGTTGCGTTGTGGAACTGGTTTTTAAAATGGGAGTTATTCCGCTCGCATTTTCCGGAATGGAAAATGTAAACGTGAGCACCGGATATTCCGGGGCACCGCGTGTTGCCGAAAGCAAGGCAACACCGGAAGGCATTCCTCGGGAAAGCGACTGCCACGATACCTTCGAGAATTTCATTTCCGATGGAGCATTGGTGACGGATACATTCGAAGATGAAGTGGACGGCTTACCGAGATCGATCGCGAGCGATACCGTTCCAGAATTGCCAGAGACGGATGTTCGATGAGTACGGATAATGGAATGAAAATGGGCTTTACCACTAACACCATACCTGTGGATGCGTGGCCGATGAACAGAGGTTGCTCGTTTCGGGAAATGGACGTGTGACGAGACAGGGGTATGAAGCTGCGCCGGTCGCAATTTATTCGCAGTTGTGGCGCGATTCATTGCAGAAGGCGACGCGATCCTGGGCGCTGACTTTGGCAATTGAAAGCCAAAAGCTGCGCTCGTTGTGAGCAATAAGACCAGAGAGATTTGTTTTAGGTGGCGCAAAATTTTTCCATCATTTAACTAAATCACAACGCAGCAAGCACCCGCATTGTCCCGTAGGGATTAATTTTTGACCTACACCGCTTTTGGCGATTTCCACGGCCACTCCTGCCTCATTTTGGCCCATACGAAATAAACCAACGCCCCGATTCCAATAACGGATGTTGCTCCAACGATGAATTTCAATCCCGTAAAATAAAAGACGAAGAGCCAGATCACGATCGAAAGAATAGCCGGTAATGGGAAAAACGGCATTCTGTAAGGAAGGGATTCGGTGTTTTTTCGATTCCGATGCCAGAGAATTAACCCGACCGTTTGCCCGATAAATTGCATAAGGATACGCATAGCAAGGATCGCGCTGATGACCTCACTCATTCTATCGAAGAATACGCTGAATACGAATGCAAATCCGCCAAGCACCAGCAGCGATACGTTTGGAAAATGTTTTGTCGGATGCACTGTGGCAAAGACTCGAAAGAACGCGCCTTCTTTCGCTGCAGCATACGGTATGCGAGAATATCCCAGCATGGCTGAAAAAAGTGATGCCGCAGCAATGATGAGAATAAGTATGGTTGCTACATTTGCCGTTGCCGTCCCATAAAGATGCTCGAAGAATGTACTGAAAATGAATTCCGAATGCCGCGCCGATTGCCACGGCATCGTTCCCAAAACGGAAAGTTGCATTCCAATATAAATGATCGCGATTCCGCCGATGGATAAGAACATGCTGCGCGGGATATTTTTTTCTGGCTCACGAATCTCACTCCCCAAATGGCAGACATTGTAATATCCCAAATAGCTATATACCGATTTCCCCATTGCTTGCCCTAATACTACGAAAAAGACCGGCGAGAGTGTCCATGCCCCCGGAGGATAACTAAACGCAAGATTGGGATCAAAATGTGTAGCTCCAGCAAAGAGAATCCATGCAATGGTAAATATCAACACAGACCAGAGTATCACTGAAATCTTTCCCGCAGTTGAAATTTTTCGATATAAAACAATGGTAAGAAGAATAACAAGTATGCCAGAAACGGCTCTTCGTTCAAGCGGCGTTATCGGAAGTAAATAATTGAAATGCTCGGCAAAACCAATTGCGCCGGAGGCAATGACGAGCGGCGCTTGAAAGATCGTTTGCCAAATGAACAGAAAAGAAAAAAGCTTGCCCCATGTATGCTCGCCATACAGTTTTCTGAGGAACACAAAACTTCCACCGGCTTCCGGCCACTTTGCGCCAAGTTCCGACCACACCATTCCATCTATTACGGCGAGCAGGGCACCCAATATCCATGCAATAATGCACTGCGGGCCGTTCATAATGTCGATGACGAGGGCCATCGTCACGAACGGCCCGATGCCGACCATGTCGATCATATTCAGCGCCGTGGCCTCGCGGAGACCGATGCCGCGAACGAGGGACTGCTGCGATGCCGACGCTTTCTCGCTCACTTCACGCCGGGATACGTTAGCTCAGGATAATCATTGATGGCAAGGCGGTCGAACAACGCTTTTGCTTTTGCGCGGCCCTCGGGAGGATTGATATCGAAGTAATAATACTGCTCCAGATCTCCTCCTGCGCGATTCAAGCCGGCCTGCAAAGTTCCTTGCGATTTGTGCTCGACAACTTCCCAATCCACGATGATCTTGTAATTCAGGATATGATGGAACCCGAAACTTTGATTTAAGTCAAAAGAGTAGGTCGGCACACCATCGCTTACTCGGGTGATCGGGAAGCCGTCGAGAACCGTAAAGTTTCGCACGGGTTTTCCAAGATCGGACGTTCCGCCAGCCAGCACGATAGGATGCGGGATGTTCTTCGGCAAATTCTGGACAGCCATTAATGCCAATATCGTTGCGGCTTTGTGATGACCGTGTGTGGAATCGCTCGGCAAAAGTGTAAATACATAATCGTAATGACCAGTCACTAAAATACTATTAAGCTGCAATTTTACTTGCGGAATATTCCAATTGCTATCTAATACCTCGTGCGGATCGAGCGTGTATCGGTTATCTCTCTGGTTAAAAAAATAAATGTGATGAAGCCCAATGATCTTTCCGGCATTCACCAATTCTTTGTGGCGAATTCCCGGAAGATATTTTCGTCCGATCTTCTCATCGGTCAGGTTGAGATGGTAATAGTCATTGCCGAGCGTAGAATATTTGTATCCCGCCTCGCCATTTGTGATAACTACGAGATCGACCGTGCCGTGAAGATCGTGCGTGATCTTATAGATCGTGGCGGCATAGGAGCCTTCGTCATCCGGGTGTGCATCCACGACCAGCACACGTGGGCCAGCGGCCTTAGGTGTGAGAGCCATCGAAGCATTTGATGTGCAAAGAAAGAATAAAGCGATAGCAAGAACGGGGATAAAATTGAGCTTCTTCATTTCGAAATTAGTTATAATTTTGCTTGGTGAAACAACTAATATCGGTGGTGGGGTTGCACAGTGCCCACCCCGTTGAGTATTAAATCATCGTTAATAGTGAAAATGGGGGTGAACTTATCCTGCAAGGAAGGCATTTGGCATTCTGAATTCATGCTACCTTTGGTTGTGTGTTTCGTGGATAGAAGAAGTTTATGCATTTGGTTCGGTCAGTTTACGATCAGCGCGCACGTGAGAGTTCACGAGCAAAGCGCCGAGTGTTTGCCGTCTTTGAATCGAGTTTTCCTCTTTGCCTCCCGTTTCAGCATCTCGAAGCGTAACGTTTTTGTTTCTATTTCATTTAGTTAACACATGAGGATATATGTAGGTGGGCTTCCGTATCAAACGGACGATGCTCAATTGACCCAGATCTTTGCGGCTTATGGCGAAGTAGCCAGCGCAAAAGTAATCACCGATCGCGATTCAGGCCGCAGCAAAGGCTTCGGTTTCGTTGAAATGAACGACGATGAAGCCTCGAAAAAGGCTATCGCGGAACTCAACGGCGCTGATCTCGGCGGACGCACGCTGACCGTTAATGAGGCGCGCCCGATGGAATCGCGCGAGGGCGGCGGTGGTAGTCGTGGCGGCGGCGGCGGTCGCGGCGGTTACGGCGGCGGGGGTGGTCGCGGCGGCGGCGGTGGTGGCCGAGGCGGCGATCGCGGTGGCAGCGGTGGTGGAGACCGCGGCGGCAAACGCTGGTAAAAATCCCAACGAAATGTTGAGCAACGAGTAACGAGCGGGATGCCCGTTACTCGTCGGCGTTATTTATAGAAAATCGAACTATGCAAAAAGGGCGTCGTCAGCTCGATTTCGAAGTTGATAAGCTGACGAATTCAATCGAAAATACACTCACCGGAGAGAATGTAGAAACGGAAATCTTGAGGTTGAGTACGGGCGATGCGACGATTCTGAGGGGCTTGGAATGGCAATTCGATTGGCACAAAGAGTTCCACAAGTCGGATACGGAAATATACGCTCTCATAGCAAAGGGAAATCCTTCGACGTGGCACGGTTTGGTAAGTGCGTCCGATGAGCGGGATCACCTGTTTATGCATTTGATCGAAAGCGCACCTTTTAATAAAGGACGTGACAAACTTTTCGACGGAGTATTGGGAAATCTGGTTGCATTCCTCTGTAAGGCATCGTTTGAAAAGGGTTATTCGGGTGTCATTGCTTTCGATGCAAAAACCCGATTAATCGAACACTACCAAAAGATGCTCGGAGCACAACTATTTACAGCCAATCGCATGTTTATTAATATGCCCGAAGCAATCAAACTCATCGGGCAATATTTTCCGAACTTCGAACATGATAGAGATAGATTTTGAGGCACTTAAACACGCTGATTTTGAGGTCGTTAACGGCCCGCGAAATCCTGAGCGGGATAGGGCATTCAGCGCCTTTCTCAAAGGGTTGCGCGTAAAAGAAACCAAGCAAGCTTCTCAGATGATGCCACGGAGCAAGAAAGCTCGGTCACTTCCTGCAAAACGGAAGAACGTCAGGGCTGTTGCGAAGTAGCAAACCACAAGTAACGAGCGGACTGTTCGTTACTCGTTGGCGTTTGTGTTTTAGGAAGCCGCAACCTTCTTCGCGCCGCAGTGTTTTGTAAAGTTGAAGTATTTTTATGAAAAGAGTCTTCACACTTTTCCTTTTTCTAATGTTTCCGCTCGCGCCGGTTGGTGCGCAAGGGTTGCATGCGAAGATATTGATTATTCGGGATTCGATCTGGCGAGCCGAAGATAGGGTTGAAGCATTATTGCCCAGTATTTACTCGGGTACTATCGATTCAATGTCTTCGTTGCCTCCCAATATTTCACAATACGATGCGATACTCCTTTTTGTGGAAAGCCGAAATGAAGCACCGAGAGATACCATTTCAATAGAAGATGAATTTAGACTTATTGATTATCTGAAGAATGGTGGAAGACTCTATGCCGAAGGCGGATTTTTCTTAAGCGGAATGCAATACCCTGATACTCTTCTTTACGATACGTTATGGCGATTCATGGGTTTACAGTTTGAGGGATTAGATGCAATCGAAGTTTCTTATTATAGGGTTCATGGAGTTGATTCAGAGTTTACCAAAGGGATTGATACTTCGTGGGCACAAGATCCGTTTGGAGAGGATGGAGATTATTTCCCGCGTGGAAATATTTCTCCAGTTCTATTTGCAAGCGCGGACGCAGATTATATTTTTGCGTGGGTGCCATCCGACCGTTCTATTCGAGCGGTCGTACATCATTCGGACGAACAGATCATTGGAAGTTATTACTCTCTCTTTCTCACCCGCGTCCTTTGCGATTATTTCGGCCTGTGCGTTGATGCGGTGAAGGCAGCGCCGCCGGCAGTTCCCGCTGCCACCTTACGAGTGGTGAATGATGGTGTTAGAACAAGCCTTATAGTGTCAACCGAACCAAGCGGTGTGCTCGATGTGATGAATGCTTTGGGTGTTACCGTTTATCATGCTTCAGTTAATTCAGGGGCGAGCCGCATTGAATTACCGGAATCGCTTCAAAATGGTGTCTACTTCGCGCACTTGCAAACGGAGCATGGCGGGCAGGTGCATTTTTTTGCGATCGTCGGACATTGATTGACGGGTTGAAGCCCGGTGTATACAAATGCTCTTCTTTGAAATGATTCATCTTACTCCCTGCGTTTGAATCTCCGATGAGATCTTATTCGAAAGCGTTCGTTATTTTACTGTTTGCCGCACTTGCCATGTCTGGCTGTAAGGATGTTGGTTTCCGAGAGATCGATGTTTCTGCGAAAAGCCGGGCTTCGGTGCAGACGGCGCGGGATGTGATGGCGCAAATTCAGCAAGGGTTGCATTTTTATTATGAGTCGAAGCACCGCTATCCGGAAACGACGGAGGCGTATCTGTATGATTCCATTCGCAATTACATTCCCAATCAGATCGACCCGATAGACCTTTATCGGAATGATAACGGAAAGGGATATTTCATCGCAGTTGGTGCGCGTTCAGAAAAGATCGTTTACCGTTACCCTCCGACGATCGGCATTGGCGATTACACCCTCTATTGGGTCGGCACGAACGGCGTGGATGAAGAAGGCGAGGGCGATGACGTTGATGTTTGGCAGCCTGCAGACTCCGCGCGCCATTTCGAGCGCCAGCGTCATTTTGATTTGCAGAACGATGGAACGCCCGATCAATTGCGCCTCATTCGCACTGGGCCAGACATCGATCGCGATTCAGTCCTATTCGAGATCACACGGCATGATATAGTGTGCTATCACGAGGAATGGGCACTCTCTGAATATTTCAAAGATCGTCCGGAACTGAATGCCGATGAACGGAAGAGACTTGTTCGTTCGGAACTTGACCGCTTCTTCAGTTCCGGCGCGTTCGTTCATACCGATTCTTTAACCAATCAGCATTGGCCGCATTGGGTGGAAGTCCAGCCGCAATCGCCGGAGATGGCATTGCTCACTCGCTCCGGTGAGACGATGTTCGATTTTTACGAAGGGACGCGTGGCTCGAAGGGAATTGTATGGCTGCCTTCGGAGAAGAAATTTGTAGTGGTGTGGGAGACTAAGTAATAAGTAAAAGGTAATAAGTAAGAAGTGGGATGAACGAAAAATATAGATTTTGGAAAATAATTTTATTCTCTTACTTATTACTTTTTACTTATTACTTTCCTGCTTCTGCACAAGAGAAACATGCCAGCATCGATTCTCTTCACGTACCCGCTCACTATATCGATTCTCTTCTCAAACTCGATTCCATTGACCGAGCACTTCAGCTGGAAGACGAGCGCCGGTTCCAGCGAACGAAACAGCTTGCCACACAACGTTCGCTCGATCTGACCGGCGATAGCATTCCCGAAGTACTCCGTCTGGAAGGATATGTGAAAGGAAAAGTTGATGATACCAAGCTAATTTTCACCGTCAGATCAAAAGGGAAGATGCTGTTCCAAGATTCGTGGCTGGCGGGTGGTTATTTCGATACGGCAGATCATTTACCCGACAGTATTAAGCTCAAACGGTTGCGAACCATCGTTACCGTTTTTTTTGCGAATGAGAATTTCGAAGTGGTCGATTCAAATGATTTTAGTGAGATGATGGCAAGAGTTACACAGGCGGACATCAAGCCCCATTCGCCGGATGCTTCTGAGATCTTTCGTCAGCCACGCGTGATGTATAGCGTTTTCCATAGCCGCGATTATTGGTATGGATTGATCTGGGATCCCAAGAGAAAAAAGTTTGTGAAGGCTTGGAGGAATTAATTGACGAATAAACGATTCCCCCGCGCATTCTTTCGTCAACCCAGCACGATCGTTGCGAAAGATATTCTTGGCGCATACTTGCATCGCGTTTTGGATGGCGAAGAACTGATCGGCAAGATCGTGGAAACCGAAGCATACTGCGTTGGCGATGAAGCGTGCCACGCCTTTCGTGGTAAGACTCCTCGCAATGCTGTGATGTTCGGCGAAGGAGGGTTTTCGTACATTTATTTTACGTATGGAATGCACCATTGCTTCAATATAACCGCGAATGAGGAAGGCGTCGCGGAAGCCGTGCTTGTTCGTGCGATCGAGCCGGTAAAAGGTATGGAAACGATGCGGATGTTACGCGCGAAAGCAATTCGAGATCGGGATATTACGAATGGACCGGGTAAGCTATGCCAGGCAATGTCCCTTTCGCGAAACGAGAACGGCATCGACCTTATCGAAAGTGATATGCTTTTCCTTACGCGTGGCGAAAGCCCAATTCCTGCGAATCATATCGGAGTTTCGACCCGTATAGGCATCAATGTCGCTCAGGAACATCTTTGGAGATTTTATATTACAGGGAATGAATATGTTTCACGCACCAAACCATCGGTACCGGGCATTGTGGCTGGCGGTCGTCGTCACAAGTAGTATTTTTATCACATCATGCGGAAAGGGACAAAGCGTGCCAAAAGATAAATTCCCGCCCGAACGAGCAACGCTTGCGAAAGAGATCGAGGACATCGGCAGCCAGCATGTTCACATGCCGCCGTTGCCATTAACCTATGTTTCGGATCGTTATATCGGAGTGACGCCGGAATTTCTCCGCGATTCGCTGAAAGGCAAAGTAGTTCTTGTTGATATTTGGGATTATACGTGCATAAATTGCATTCAAACGCTGCCTTATATTAAAGCATGGAACGATCGATATAAAGATAAGGGGTTGGTGATCATCGGCGTTCATTCGCCGGAATTCGATTTCGAGAAAGATCCCAAAAACTTGGATAGCGCGGTGAAGCAATTCGGACTCGATTATCCAATTATCGCAGATAACGACTACGAGATATGGAACTCGCTTGCCAACCAATATTGGCCCGCGAAATATTTGTTCGATAAAAATGGCGTTCTACGCGCCGAGCATTTTGGCGAAGGCGATTATGAATCGTTCGAAGCATTTCTGCAAAAAATTCTGCTCGAACGCGATAGCACGATCGATGTACCGGTGCCGCTTGCGCCCGTTCGAGAAACCGATAAGCCGGGAGCGGTTTGTTATCGACCAACTCCTGAAACGTATGTTGGTTTTTCACGAAATCACCTCGGCAACGGGGTAGAAGACACCAGTAATGCTCCACGCGTGTATCAGCTTCCGAAGATGATGAAGAAAGATCTGCTTTACCTCGATGGAAAATGGACGGTGAAAAATGAATACGCCCAGCCCAGTGGAAAATCGGACGCAAGCCTTGTCTTCGATTACCAGGCGAAGGAAGCAAATCTTGTCATTCATCCGCTGGCTGAAAGCGGGTTCAAAGTGATGGTTACGCAGGATGGCAAGCCTCTTCCGAAAGCCGATCGAGGCGAAGATGTTCAGGAAGAAAACGGGAAGACGTTCCTTCGTGTGCAGAATGCCCGAATGTATCGCATTACGAATAATACAGACTTCGGCCGCCATAGCCTCAAACTAACGGCCACGACGCCGAGCTTCGGAGCGTATGCCTTCACATTCACGACGGCGTGCCGGAAATGATTTAGTAATGCTGGTTTTGCCCGAAACGCTTTTACTCTCTTGTTGTTATACAGCACAAGGTTTCGGAAAGTCCGAAACCCCGAATGCTGCATTCAGCGTGCTATAAGCATCTCCCAAGATGTTTGCATTACAAGCATGACCTATCATGCGAACAATGCGTTCTTCGCCCCTGGCCGCTGACTGTTGTTCTTCATGGATGTACCGTGATCGCAATCGATGCAACAATTGACGTTTCAGAAATACCGCCTTCGAATGGCGGAACGCACCAGCATCACCCTCGATGCGTTTTGGCCTAACCTCGTCCCTGTTCCTATCGCTCGGATCCTCTTGCTATTGGTTCCTGCGTTCCTTACGCTGGCCTCGTTCGGAGTACGTCCGCTCGCGGCGCAGCCTGCCTCGGTTCCCGATTCCAGCGCGAACAAAGTGCTCAACGCCGCGAAGGGTGATGTCCGGTTCGAGAACCTGAAGGATCTCAACTCGCTTGGCGATGATGCAACCATGTTTGTTTCCCCGGCGGATGGCTCGATCTATTTCACGAGTTCACGGTCGGGCAAGCAAGTGCTTTATTCCGCCAAACGCCTTGCACCGACCGATGACAAAGATCATTCGGCGCATTGGGGGGCACCATCGGTATTTGCAGAGCTACCAGATAAGCAGAACATCAGCTCGCTTTCGATCGCCGGCGATGGTGTGACGGCCGTTGTTGGAATTTGCAACCGGCCTGACGCCATTTTGCAATCCTGCGATATTTATCAGGGGCAGTTCATCAATGGCAAGCTGGATAATCTCACTCCGCTTGGAGCACCGATCAACAGCGAATGGTGGGAAGGCCAGCCATGTATAAGTCAGGACGGTCAGTTGCTATTCTTTGCCAGCGACCGCAAAGGTGGTCGTGGCGGCATCGATATTTACATGTGCTCCAAATCAGTCGATGGTAAATGGGGTGCACCGGTTAACTTAAGTTTTAATACAGGCGGCAATGAACTTTCGCCGTTCATTGCAAGCGATAACCAGACGCTCTATTTCGCTGCCAACGGTCTTTCTGGCGGGATGGGAGGATACGATATTTATGTCACGCACCGCCAGGGAGAAAATGAGTGGACAGAGCCAAAAAATCTTGGCCCTGCGGTGAACTCGAAGAATAACGATCTCTTCTTTTATGTACCCCAGAACGATAATTCCGTCTATTTTTCGAGCGACCGGCCCGGCGGAAATGGCGGATACGATCTATACCGAGTATTTGTCCAGCCCCCGCCGCCAAAACCCATCTATGTGACGCTCACTGGCCGCATCCTAGATGCCGAGACCAATCAGCCGATCACATCGAGGCCAGAAATAGGGATTTCGTTTTCCAACAACAGCCAGGCTCTTTCGAACGATGTGACGGGGCCGGCATATAGCGTAAAAGTGCTTGCTGGAAGCCTTGTGCATGTCAGTGCAGGCGCGGAGAACTACGTATCGAACTCGCTTGAAATTCAGGCTCCATCGACCGATGCACAGCCGGTGATGACACAGGATATTACGCTTGCTCCATCCCATGCGCGGATCTTTGGGCACGTGACAAACTCCTATGAAAAGAATGCGCCAATGAAAGCGACGGTTGTGCTCGAACAACTGGCAGGCGGTGCTCCACCAGTTTCTGTCCAAACCGATCCTGCGACCGGTGCCTTTTCCTTTAACGTCAATCCTCTAATTTCCTACCGCATTTCCACGAATGTGCCGGATTTTGAACCGTTCGAGGATAAGATTGATGTTCCCGCAGCGCGTGAGAAGCTGATCTCCATCCAAAAAGAAATTCGCCTGACACCGGTGGCTGTTCAGGGATTCGTGATCTATTTTGATGTCGATAAATCCGACATCAAACCCGAAGAATTAGCAAAAATACCTCGTTTCATCGAGCAGGTGAAGGTAAATCCGAGCGTTCGTTTCGAGATCAACGGTCATACCGATTCGACTGGCTCTATCGCATACAATCAGGCTCTTTCGGAGCGCCGTGCCAAATCGGTAGAAGATTACCTGCTGGGTCAATTGGTGCCACGCGAGCAAATTGCCGTCGTACAAGGTTACGGTAAATCACATCAGCTCGATCCGAACGATCTGGCAAAGAACCGGCGCGTGGAAGTCAGAATTGTTGGAAGGAAGGACTAACGAGAAAAGTATGAAATATAATATTACAAATCGTTTTTCCGCTCTTTTTCTTATCGCGTTTGCCGTGCTGACGTTTTCATCGGTGTCTCAGGCGCAGATACTCAGCCGTGGCGATCTTTTCGGCCCTGGCGCGCCACCGCCGTTGGCTGGAGTCGAGATCGGGATCGGGCAGCACTCCGAAATGGGCACGCTCGACTGTAACTGTGGGTCACAGTTTACGGGTGGGAGTGGCAAAGGCTTTCTTGCTCAG
>Ga0206953_1052_pt2 | contig 20806 bp, 9 predicted proteins | sample Alteio_BWOrgHeat_36_FD_152977 | JGI IMG/M metagenome (GOLD analysis project Ga0206953, IMG submission 152977) | Enriched cells from forest soil in Barre Woods Harvard Forest LTER site, Petersham, Massachusetts, United States -... | ecosystem: Environmental > Terrestrial > Soil > Temperate forest > O...
TAAATACGGCAGGAACACTGGCAATAAACGCAAATACCATTAATTTTGGGAATGGATCAGCAGGAGTAGTTCTTGGTACTACAGCAAACCAGAGCATCACGCTTACGCCAAACGGAACAGGACAGACGTTCATTACTTCAGACGCTGACTCAGGTGTAGCAATTGGATCAGGAAACACCACCGCTGCACCCCTTGTTATCAATGGAGGGATTGGAAGCAACGGTGCATTGATCGTGAATCAAAAGAATAGTGGAGATATCTTTGATGCATCTGCATCAGGGGCTATCAAATTCCAGGTTGCTAACAATGGAACGGTCAATGTAACAGGAGGGATAGATACCTTGACAGGAACGGGATTGACTCTTGGGGGAACAAACGCAACATCAGTACAGCTTGGAAATGGTTCGGCAGTAACAACAGCTGCAGGAGGACTTACGGTATCTGCCGGAAAGACATTAACTGTTGCTGGGACATCAAATCAGATCGTTTTTGGAAACGGGGCAGTAACAGGAACATTGACTTGGACACCGACATCATCCTCTAAGACAATAACACTTCCAGACGCAACAGGAACAGTATGTTTGACTACCAATAATTGTGGTTATGCGGCGGGGCAGAATTATTGGCAGCTCAATGCTGGTGCAATTTCGCCATTTACCAATACAGCAGATTTATTATTGGGAGCGACAAGTACGTCATCAGCAAAGTTCGCATTTATCGGCGTTAATACCACATCCCCTGTTGCAAGTATTTCAGCAAACCCTGCTTCAGCAGCGCCGAATGGATTATCTCTAGCCCCGGGTGCAATTCAATCATTGAATATGAATACGCTCACAATCGGCGGAGGAACAACAGGGAATGTTATTATAACTCCAGACAATGGGACAAACGGTGTGCTAACAATCAATGCAGCAACAACCAACTTTACTGGGACTGCAACAATCAATGCAACATCGCTTGGGGCATTTAATACCTCTGCAACGTTAACACTAGCAAACACAACAACGATCACAGCGAATTCACTTGCAACATTAAATACGGCAGGAACACTGGCAATAAACGCAAATACCATTAATTTTGGGAATGGATCAGCAGGAGTAGTTCTTGGTACTACAGCAAACCAGAGCATCACGCTTACGCCAAACGGAACAGGACAGACGTTCATTACTTCAGACGCTGACTCAGGTGTAGCAATTGGATCAGGAAACACCACCGCTGCACCCCTTGTTATCAATGGAGGGATTGGAAGCAACGGTGCATTGATCGTGAATCAAAAGAATAGTGGAGATATCTTTGATGCATCTGCATCAGGGGCTATCAAATTCCAGCTTCTTAACAATGGATCATTACGATTGGTAGGAGGACAAACTTCAGATATTGATACCATAACCGGGACAAGTCTTAATATAGGAGCAAGTACAACAACTGCACTGACGCTGGGCAACGCGAGTGGAACAACGACAATCAACGGATCAGGTCTTACCATTGGTCCGACAGCGTGGACAGCGACACCAACCATTTCAGGGACGATAACAGCAAACGGTGGGCTTACTATCGCAACAGGGAAGATTCTAAAGCTTCAAGACCCGGCCTTTACTACCAATAATAACAGTGTACTCTATACCGACGGCAGCGGAAATGTAAATGCAGTAACGACATCTGCCAATGGACAATGTTTGGTATCGCAAACCGGCCCAAATCCACCGCTTTGGGCAACCTGTCCAAACGGAGCGACGCAAAACTACTGGCAACTCGTTGCTGGAGCCATTTCACCATTTAGTACAACAGCAGATGTATTGATCGGCAGTACGGCAACGGCATCTGCAGACTTTGCTTTTAAAGGAGTTGATACTACAACTCCCGTTGCATCTATTGCAGCAACCACAGGAACCAAAGATGGACTTTCACTTGCCGCAACAAATTCAACAATTCAATCATTAAATATGAATACCTTAACGCTCGGCGGCAATACAACGGGTAATATCGCGCTTGCAAGTAATAACATTTCCCTTACAGGTTCTTCGCCTATTATTGATTCTACAGGAACTGCGCTCCAAATTAATACTAATGGCCAAGGAGTGACCATTGGTGCTGGTGCGTCTACTACTATTATAGGAGGGAGTCTACAGGTCAGCGGTAATATTATTAAAGATTCCGGAGGCTCAACTACGAGAATACAATTCGTTCCTGCCAACGGCTATGTATTACTAAATCCATCTTCCGGCAATGTTGGAATTGGGACGGCAACGCCAACTTCATTATTTTCAGTTGGAGCATCATCACAATTCCAAATCAACGGATCAGGTAATGTAATAAGCGGTACGTGGCAGGGTACAGTAATAGGGGCACAGTATGGAGGTACCGGGATAAATACCTCAGCATCAACAGGAGTCCCCTCAATCTCAGGTGGAACATGGAGTGTCAATGCGACTTTGCCATTATCACTTGGTGGGACAGGTAGTAACTTAACAGCAAATAATGGTGGTATTGTCTGGTCGAATGGATCCGGATTGCAGGTATTAGCCCACAATACAAATGCCGGTTTGGCTCTCGTCTCAGGTGGAGCAGCTACGCCTTCGTGGTTTGCACCGACGCAAGGGAGTGTACTCTTTGCCGGAGCAAATGGAGCTCTGACTCAAGATAACGCAAATTTATTCTGGGATGATACCAACAATCGTTTGGGCATCGGAACGACTACTCCTTCGCAAACCTTGCAGCTCGATCGATCTTCAACTTCCGAAAATGGCATTATCTATTCATCATCAGGGACAGTCAATGCAGAAATCGGTTATGCGGGAACAGCAGCTCAGATCCTTAGTGATACAACTGCAGGCGACTTAGCCATAAAAAGTCTTAGTGGCAGAATTCTTTTGGGTGCAGGGACAGCTAGCCAGGTTATTATTGACCCAACAAGTGGTCTCCGCTCTGCCGGCTATACTGTGCCGGGTACGGGAGCTATGCAGTCAGCGGGCAGTGGAGTTCTGGAATTAACAAATACCAGCAATAACGATATTGGGATTTACCCTAATGGGAATCAAGTTCTTACGGTTAGATTTACTAGCGGCGTAGGCCGTGTCGGTGTTAATGATGCAGCTGTTAGTGCTCATCAATTTCAGGTCGGAGCTTCGTGTACGAACGTAGGATCGAACTCCTGCGCTGACTATGCTGAGTATTATAACGCTTCTGAAATCGTTGCTCCTGCACAGATTGTCAGTCTTGACCCATCTGATAGTACGAATAAGTTAGTTCACGTGACAACCTCAGCATATGATTCACAAGTAATTGGTATCGCGTCCACCAATCCTGCATATGTTATTGAAGAAGGTGATATGGCTATGGGTGGAGAAACCAGCGGGCAGGTTACTCCTTCGACGAAACCACCTGTTGCGTTAGCTGGCCGTGTTCCAGTAATGGTTTCCACAATAAATGGATCACTCAGTATAGGAGATGAGGTCACCAGCAGTAATCTGAAAGGATTTGGCATGAAAGCAACCAGAGCAGGGTTTGTCGTTGGTAAAGCGATGCAGGATTTTGATCCCGCAAACGGTAAAGTTGGTCAAGGGGTGATTGATTGTCCTGCCGGTACGCCAACTGGAATTGTTTGTGGTGAGATCTTTGTTTTCACTAACGCCTCTTGGTATGACCCTGATGTGTATCTGACGGACACCGGCAATCTCAGTATTTTTGAAAGTACACCTGGAACCGAAGATCAACTACCGACATACGGTGTTACAGAAAACGGACAAGCCGTCCACCGCGTAGGTGCTTTCTCAGATGCTCTTATTGGTAACATTCAGGCAGGACTTGTCCAAGCAACCAATATGATCGTTGGCGGCAAGAATGTGAATGATGAGTTGAATAAAATTGACAACATGGCAAGTGGTGAAGCAAACCTCACGAGTCAAGTTGACGTTCTGAATACCAAAGTTGCATCGCTTGAAGACGCGTTGGCAGGAATTCAAATGAATACTGCTTCAAATGGTACATCAGGACAAGAGCCTAATGGCACCGGCACCAGCAGTCTTGCGCTTGATAACACTCAGACCAATCCTGTTGCCAATCCGGGTGCTGAGCAGCCGCTTGATCTGGAATGGACAACCTCTGGCTATTCTACTATTCAGCGGGTTACAACAGAACAGCATACAGGATCGGCATCGATTCAGGTCACCGGGGCCAAAGCTGGAGACGGCGCGAGAAATATCTTGTCAGCAACACTTAATCCGTCAACGGCATATACAATTTCATGGTATATCAAGTCTGGATCAACAATTCCCAATGAGAGTATTACCGCTGCGTATTCCTACGATGGGGCAGAGGCTCATCAGACTTCTGTCTGTGGCCCACTAACTTCTTCAACGGACAGCACTTCTGATGGTTGGGAATTGTATAGCTGTCAATTTACAACTACGGCAACAACGCCGACTTCTTCAAATGCAATCTTTATCGAACAGACTGACTCGACATTGCGTACTTATTATCTTGATGATGTTTCCCTTGCTTTGACAAATCAAGAAACAGCTTCAGATACTGATTCACTCCAGCTCAGTGGTGCGAGTCCGTCAGCAACGCTTGATGCCAGCCCGAGTGCCGTTACTATTGAGAAGCAGCCTGATGGATCAGCGCTGCCATATGAAGTCAAAGATGCAAATGGGAATGTCATCAACAAGACAGGCATCTTCTCAGAAGCTGCAATTGGCAACCTCCGCACAGGCATCATTAACGCACAGAATATCAATACTGAGAGTCTTGTCATCGCTGGGCAAAATGTTAATGACCGGCTGAATAATCTTGAGAACACTGCAAGTAATGCGGCGGAGTTGACAAACAAAATAGATGGACTATCAAGTGATATGGCACAGCTGAAGGATAAAGTTGCATCACTTGAAGCGACATTTGGTTTGCTGGCAAGCGGTTCAGCGCTTCTCAATGGACCAACAACCTTTGTTGCCTCAAGCGCTGCAGAAGTAGGACTGGATAAGCTAAACGCAAATGATGTGACAATTTCGGACTCATTGTCAGTTCTTGGTCAGACAACTGTTGCAGATTTGGGTGTTACCGGACGCGTGACTATTGGACTGCTTGGTATTAATGGACTTGACCAGTCCAATGGCACAGGACAAGCCTATGCAAGCATTAATACTTCTTCGGGGCCGCTGATGATCCAACCTGAAGGATTCAATGGTGTTGATTTTCTTAATGGGAAAATGAAGATTGATACCAAAGGAGATGTTAATACACAAGGAGCGATTACCGCGAATAAGATCAATATCGATACCCAAAGCGTTGCCGGCGCATCACTGGGACAAGGGACGTTGCAAGCGGGACAGACGTCAGTGACAATTAACACAACAGCTGTCGGGAACAACTCTGCAGTCTTTATAACGCCTAAGACCAAAACAGCCCAGCCGCTCTCCGTTACTTCACAAACAGCAGGGAAATCATTTACTGTTGAGATTGCCTCTCCGGAATCAGAGGATATCGACTTCAACTGGTGGATTGTAAACTAGTGTACGCTGTTGCTAGACAGAAGTTTTAAGCACTTCAGAAGAGAAGTAAGTTGCTATTATTTTGATATATATTCTCGCAGATAAAAGAGCCAGATAATGACGTTAAACAACGAAAGGATAAAATATAGCGCGACTTTCTCCAATCCATAAAGAGAAAAGAATAACAACTCAAGAATAATTGATATCACCAAACTCACCTCAAAAAGCATTCCCATAACATCACCGAGTCCCACCAAGAAAAGATGCGCAGCGGATAAATGGTGCAGATTACCTTTTTTCAACATAATGCTAAGACCTCCATCAGGAATTACCGATGCTTTGTCAACAAAAACATGCTCCGGCTTAAATCCAACACATGAGACAAGAAGGGTAACGTTATTTTCAAAAGTATTTCTCAGGTAAAATTTCCCCGGTTTGTTGGTGTACGTATGGGCAATGATGTTTTTTGTATCTTCATCTTCTACGTCAATCCGTACACGGCTTTGCGGTACATTGTATTCATCGCTTACGGTTCCATAAAGGTAATTTTGCTTGTGCTGTTTCACAAGCCAGTGAAGATGGAAAAGAAGATAAACAGGCAGATGTCTAAAGGTAAGATGTGAGCGCAAAAGAAACAGCAAGAAAGTCAACAGAACAAATGACCCGAGTATCAAAACAGAGATCAAATGAAAAATACGAATAGAGGAGGCAGCATAATTAAGTATCTCAAATGCTCGTGACCAACTATCGCCTAGATAGTCTTTTGCGAAGACTGCAAGGGAATAGAGGTTTGCTGGATCACGCTTGAGGTAGATAATTGGGAAATTTTGATCGCTACCCGGACCGATAGAAAAATCCTTTATGACGCCATCATATAAAAGAGCACTTTCTTCAATTCTGTAATTGCCCGGCGGAAGAATTGTTTTGATCTGTCCGTAGGAGTTTGTATAGCTTGGGTTAACTATATTACCAAAGAGTTCAGGAGTAATCGGCTGAAAACTGTGCGTTTGCGTGTCAAAATAAGAGAGAAAGATACGGGCATCTTGCAATGGTTGGTTGGTATCTTGTGCATAGACTGTCAAATGCGGCAAGATCTTCAAATCAGCGATTTTTTTCTCAATAATATTGCCACTTGTATCAGTCACGCGGACCGCAACAGTATAAGTCCCTGATGTTAGTGATTGTAGATCTGCAACATATTGTGTGGGTGATTTTTGTTCCATAGGGATGATAATTTCAGAGTGTTCATGTATCGGCTCTGTAGAAGATGCTGCAAGGACATTATTTTGTATCACTGCGTCAATTGCGTGAAGTTTGACGGGATTTGTCAGCGTGTAGGCAATTTGGTAATCGCTATTGATCGTGAGGACAATAAAGGGACTTTTATTCGCAATTTGCTTTTGGACGTCTGAGGAAAGGACATTCCCACTTGAAGAGAGAACAATAATGCTATTATCCAAATTCGGAGGTATTGAATGGAGAGCGGTTTTAAAAGTGAATATCTCGGAGGTTATTGATTTCTCATCAGGTGAGGTTGCTGTGATTTGCAGATAATAGGTCGTATTGGGTAAAAGATTGGTGAATGAGATATTTGCTAATCTGCTGAAGCTTTGCGTTGCAACTATTTTTGTGAGATTTGTGGGGGATGTACCATATTTCACGAGAAGTTTTGTCGGAGCAGTTGTTGTGATAGAAAACGAAGTTTCCTTTTGTGATGTGCCAACCAAGGAGAGATTAGTGATATGAAGAGTACTATTTGCAGACTTAGGAGATGGCGTTGGAGAGAGAGAAGTAATTGGCATTGGTGTTGGACTCAGAATGCTTGTCGGGGCAGGAGTTTGATAATACTGATAGGATTTTTGAACAACTTGATTGGGAAATGTATAATACGGATTGCTCATTTTTGCTTCAACTGTGAAATTAACTGGGGAAGAACCGGTATAATTGTTTGTCGTCAGGAGTTTAAAGGACACTGTTTGGGCTTTAATTTTTGCAGGAAGATTTGGGATCATCCATGTTATTGTGTGCCTCTGAAGATCAATCACCGGTTTGACGCCACCATAGGCATCGGTTGCCGTTCCCATATAATAATCGACAACAGCTGCGCCATTGGGAGCAGTAGCCTCGCTCCAGTCTGCGGTAATTATTGTATTGGGAGTATCAAAGGCATTAAGTGTTGATCCGTAGGTTATCTGATACGAAACCGTTGCGTTATTAGGAAGGGTAGAATATCCGTCTGAGTCAAAAGCAAATTGGTAGTCGCTCATCCTCGGCGGTATAACCGCCGAAACGGAGACATTTTGGGCTATTGTTGCACCTGGGTTTATAACTAACGCCACAATGGTGAAAAGGAAGATAAGAGAGAACAATTTTTTCATATAGTTATTTCCGTCTATTTCTAGCATACAAAATGGAGAGTGATGGAGCAAGGAGATGGTGAAAAAGAAAAATTTTCAACACTCGCTCTTTTTAGAAGAATTCTTACTTTCCTGTTGCGAGAGCTTTGAAGGCTTTGCCGATTCTTTTTCTCATCATAAAGAGGAGAATCAGGACGACAAGAACAATAAGACCATAACGGACAGGAAATGCGTAGAACTCTGTTGATCCGGTGAGTTGCTGGTTTTTATCACCATATGCGGCGATCAATTGCGCTGTATATTTTCCGATAAGAAGTTTATTTGTTAGAACAATCGGTATTTTTCTGACAGATCCTGGCAGAACATTGTAGGGTTGAAGATTAACAGTATATACATCGCCAAAGGTTCCTTTGACAAGTACTTGCCCAAGTGGTTGGATATGTACTTGTCCTTCGTTTTTGACTCGTGCTTCAAATGTCACTGGACCGAATTCATAAAAGTTTTTATTCGTAGTAAATGATTCCGTCATGGCATTTTGCGTTACATTACCCGGAACTCTAGCCAAAACGAGCGATACAACTTGTTGAGAGAGGACTGCTCCTGTTTTATTCAGATTGCTTGCCGGTACTGTTGCAAAAACAAGCGCGCCGTAATGTCCTCCTGGTTCGGCATTGAATGGAGCATTGATGGTGAATGTAAACTTTTGTTCATCTTGTGGTGCAATTGTTACTGTTTGAGGCGAGACAGTTATCCATTTGGCAAGTGAGTATGTTGTATCTTCTGAGGTAATATTTGGCGCCCCTTCTTCACCAAGTGCCGTGAAATTGCGGAGGTTTACTTTTATGGAGACATTTTGGCTTGTTCGGTTTACTAGATAAACGGTTTGCGTTGTCGGGACTCCCGGCTGGATAGTCAAATCGAAATTATCAGGATGCACCTGAAGTCCCTGTGTTACTTTTTGTGCATTCGTGGTGATAAAAAAACTGGCTACAAGAGCAGCAAGAGCGACAAGCGGCAGTATAACTAACTTTTTTTTATATCTCATGCGTTAAAATGTTGGGGTCGCTGTGTAACTAATAACCGTTTGATAGGTGCCCGGAGCTTGTGTGTTGCTCGGCTCAACTTTATATTCAACATGGAATGCATCTGCGCTTTGTGGTGATGTCCTGGTAGCGACCTGTGTATTTGTTGTTGTCAGTCCCGCCCATTTATTGGATCCAAAAACAACACCTGGGCCATCAGCAGTATATCCCAAAGATGATTGTGAAGAGCTGCCGTCGTAGTTATTCGGCGATGCGGGTGTTCCTGCTTGATCGCGGAACGTGTCACTGTTTGCATCAGTCATTTGTCCTGAATAACTGACATATACGCTGTATCCGTGTGACGCATTTGTTGAAGTTGTGAGTGTTTGTGAACCCCATGCAGTTGATCCTGCAGCAACAGTGCCAAATGGAATTGTTGAAGATGTAGTTGTGACAGGAGATGAATCTCCTGAGCCATTAACAGCCGCTCCATCGTTTGTAACAGAGAAAGTGAGTGAAGGATCAATACTTACCGATGCAGTGACACCTGATGTTAAGATCTCTGCCATGACGTTACTCTGATCAACTTGTCCAGAACAAACATGCGAGCTGTTTGTCGAGTAGGTGGTAACCTGTGCATAAATATTTGAAGGGTTGGTAATGCTTGAGTTTGTAACACCCGTCCAGGTGATTGTTGCCGCTGTTGCTGTAGGAGTTTGGCCTGAGACTGCGTCAATCTGCAAAGTACCATTTGTTCCACTATAATTTGTCCAGTTACCTTGTGTTAATCCGCCGCCTGAAAGGGTAAATCCTGAACCGGTTGTCATACCTGTTGCCGGCGTTGCCATGCTGGATGCTGTCGCAAATTTTACCTGAACACATTGAATCGCTGTGGTAGAGGGGAAAGTAAATCCGACGGTATAAGTTACGTTAGTTGCGCTTGGTATAGAATGACTGAATTGAACACTGGAATTTGTTATCAAGGCGGCTTCAGCGTTTGGAGGATAATAGGCAACAGAGCCGGCACTAAGAACAATAGTTACACCGACAATTGCTGCAATTTTTCTTTTAGTAATACCACGAAACAATTTCATTTTATATTCTACATCAGCTTGACATATAGTAGCTCATCTTGTCAAGAGGATTTTTAATGGTTTTTTAATGTATTAGGGAATTATCCCTTTACTAATATTTTTGTAAATTTGCCAAGCCGGCTGCGTTTAGCAAGTCCAATATATAGTAGTACAGCGATAAGAATCAGCAGCAGGGTTGGCTTGTATGGCAAGACAACAAACCACGTATCGGCAGTAATTTGTTTGCCATCACCAATTGAGACCGCAAGATGGATTTGGTAAAAGAGATGGTTTGTTGGAACAGTTGGCTGATATTGCCAAGTCCTTGCACTACCTGGAAGGACATGTTTGTCACTCAGCAATATCGTTTGCGAATTGGCAAAAAGTGGAGTAATAGTGATAAATGGTTTTGCATCAAAATGACTAAAATAAGAATTGGCAGTAGTGAAAGAAATTGTTTTCGGAAAACTGTTTATTATTTTTTCTGACGGAGTGATGGTTGCAATACTTACTTTTTTTGCCAAGTCATTATAGTTAAGATTCCCGACAGTTCCCAACACCAATACCCCGACACGACTTAATATTATAGGAGACCAAGCGACTTGTTCTTGGTGAAGAATTGGTGTTAAAAAAATTGTTTCATAATAGCCACTTTGTCCAATATGTTTTGGAGTATTTATCGTTACCAAAATTGTCTTTTTTTCCTTCTGTCCGAGCAATAAATCAGTACTTGAGAGGTTTGTCCAGTTGAGCATTGCTGAAAGTTTTTGACTAGCAATTGGCGTATCGCCAAGAGCATCCATACCATCAATTTCTGCATGAATACCAACAGGACTTTGTGAAATATTTTCAATGCTCAGCGTGAATGAAGTCTTTTTTCCGGGAGTCAGATGCAGATCATTGATAATAGGTGAGACACTCAGTGATTGCTGTGGAGCAGTCTGCGCATGTACCGGAGAAGCAAAAATCAGAAAGCAAGAAGCAAGGGAAAAAATCGTTGCAGCCGAAATTTTTTTATGTCTCGTTTTTTCCATGATTCTTAATTCAAGATTCATAATTCTTTATTAATAGCTCGGAACAATAGTATAGATAATTTCATTGGTGTATGTACCGGCAGGCGTTGTATTAGTTGCGGTTACACGATAAGAGACAGTGAAGGAGTCGTTTATCTGACTACCGATTGCAGGGCCGGGGTCATCAGCAACCGGATCTCCCGGTGCAGCTGTCCCAAAACCTGCATACAGTGTTCCATTACTAAACCTGTTGGCACCGCCTGTTCCACTTAAATTGGTATCATTTGTTGTATACCCAAAACCGGTTCCGCTCCAGGATGTCGGCGTGCTGTTGGGACTTATGTAATTAGTAATTGTATTTCCATCCGGTGTTGTGAGCGGTTGATTAACTCTAGCATAAATTGTATAGCCGTTAAAAGCATTGGTTGTTGTTGTCAATGTGTCAGATTTACTTGAATCTGTGTAAGAGTTGCTTGCATTTAAGTTCGCAAAATTGATAGTCGGATTGTTGATAGTGAAAGTGAGTGATGCAAAAAGTGTCGTTGTCGATGCCGCCGGTCCCCAGTCGCTTTCGGTAAAGTTACCTTGTCTTGCACGCGCTCTTATATAATATGTTGTATTGCTTAAAAGTCCTGTGACAAAAGTTCCGCTTGCGCCGCCCCAATTGGTATATGTTTTGTAATCCGCCGATGTAAGTGTCGATCCCACTGTGCCGTCTTGTTTGATGTAATTCACATTGCTTGAGAAATTGCTTGTGGTACTGATCTCAAGCGCATATGTCGCATCTGTTGGGTTGCCACTGGTGTTAATTATAAAAAGAATTCTGTCGTAATTATTTGCCGGTGTTGAAAGTGTTGGAGCGCTGGGGACATTTGCTTTCATTAAATAGGTGAGTCCTGAGCCGACTTGAAAGCTAGCAGATCCGGGTTGCCCAAATTCTACTTCTCCTGCTATGCCGTTGAGTCCAAAGTTGCTTGACGTTGCATTAGTTGCTCCGCCGGCACCAAAAGAATAATTTTGCAGCTGATAATTTGTACTTGAGGGAAGTGTTGCTTCGGCAACATCAGGTGTTATAAAAGTCAAAATAACAAACAGAATTGCAAGAGAAAATGGGACAAATAATTTGAAAGATTTATATGACATACATATAGAGTAGTAGGTATTAAATGAAGAGTAAAGGCCCGCAAAAAAGCGCAAAATTTTTCACAAAAGGCATTTCATAAAGTATGCAATTTATAACTTAAATATGTAATTATATACAAAATTTCTAAAAAATTGACGTTGCCTCAGCTTTAGCCGCATTATTAATTATAGTTGAGGTTTTAATTAAAAGTAGTATGGAAATAAATATTTTTAAAGTATCACGAGTATCAAAAGTATCAAGAGCTTTTATTTTGTTTGGTAGTGTTGTTGGCGTGTTGTTAATTTTTGGTTTTCTGTTTTCTGTTTCAAAAGCCGATGCCGCTGTCGGCATCAATAAACAAATTAATTTTCAAGGAAAGTTGGTTGACAACAACGGACTGGTTGTTGCCGACAATACCTACTCTGTCGTTTTTAGTTTGTACAGCGTTTCAAGCGGAGGGACGAATGTTTGGACAGAGACGGATAGTGTCACAACAAAAAATGGCATTTTCCAAGTAGCATTAGGAGCCAATACTGCTTTTCCGGGAAATGTTGATTTTAATTCCGACAGTTTGTATCTTGGTATCAAAGTCGGAACTGATGCTGAAATGACACCACGGATCAGATTCACTGCCGTTCCTTATGCGTTTAATGCTGCGGCACTTGATGGTGTCGTCGCTACGCAAAGTGCCACAGGATTCAATCTCCAAGGAGGAACGAGTTCTTTTTCAAATGTTTCATTTACCACCACTGCAGGTGCTCTGACACTCCAGCCGGGCGTTACTGAAGGATTGACGATCCAATCAAATGGCGCAAACGGTTTAACTCTTGATACGGGTGGCAGCGGAACAGTCAGTATTGGCACGAATAACGCAGCCGCAGTGTCGTTGGGAAAAGGTAGTAACAATACCGCCTTTACTTTTAACAACGGCACAGGAGGTTTTTCTGTCAATGGTTCAGGAATTATTACTTTTTCTGCACTGAGTGCTGCACTTGGTCTTGTATATACTTCGGGGACAAATGGTGTTTTGTCACAAACAGCACCAACAGGTGGTACGCAATGTTTGCAAAGTGACGCATCGAATAACGGTCTGACATGGGTCACGTGCAACAGCGGGGGAACATATTATTGGCAAACAAATGGTACGGTCTTATCGCCAGGTAACTCCACGATGGATGTAACATTTGGAGGTACAGCAACCACCAGTGCAAAATTTGCCTTTATTGATAATGCAGGCGGTATTCCAACAGCGTCCATTTCAGCAGGAACAGCAAATAATAATACCTATCTCACAGGGAGTGGAATTTTGGCGACAACCAACCGCCAGACTTTGACACTTGGGTCTTCTTCAACAGGAAACATCCTGATCGATACTCCCACAGGATTGAGTTTGGATACAACAAATAATGCAGCGATAACAACTGGTACCGGATTAACAACGCTGGGAGGTAGTCTTACGGTAGATGGAGCAACATTGAGTTTGGCAAATGCAGGATCATCGACAATACAGACAACAGGGAGCAATACAGGCTTAACATTATTATCAAATGGTACCGGCAACATCACTCTTGGACAAAATGCCGGCACCGGAAATATTCTTATCCAGCCAAATGCCGGCGGACAAGCAGCACTTATTGTAAAAGATCAAGGAGTTGGGGATTTGTTCACTGCATCAGCAGGAGCAAATACGAAGTTCGTCATCGGAAACAACGGGACATTTCAGACAAACGGTGCACTTGCAACAGTGGGATACAACCGTATCGGGACAGGAACAACAGCAAATGGGCTAAGTTCGGCAAATGATCTGTATATTACCGGTAAATTGGAAGTAGCAGGGAATGTATATTCCCCAGCAACTGGAATAGCAGGCTATTTTCAGAGAAATGCCCAAGCAGTATCTCCAACAAATAGTACCGATGATTTCTTGCTGGGTGGGATAGCCACAACCAGTGCAAAATTTGCCTTCACAGGTCTTGATAGTACCTCACCTGTTGCAAGTATTGCAGCAAATCCTGCTTCTGGAACAACAACGGGATTGGTGTTAAATAGTTCCGGCACAATCCAAGGTTTGAATATGAATTCTCTTACTCTTGGAGGAGCTACAACAGGAAATCTTCAATTTTATAACGCAAGTAATTTTATTACTAGCGGCGGCAACCTTACCCTTGCAGGAGCAGCAGGAATTACTTTAGCAGGCAACAGTGCAGATATTAACTTTACCGGTACGGGTACAGATACCATTACAACAGCAGCAGGACAAAGTTTTGCTTTGATGCCCGGCGGCAGCGGACAAGTTGGCATCAATACAAATGTTCCTGGGGCTTCGCTTGATGTCCACGGGAATTCGGGGACGAGTGCTGTTGTTAGTGCATCGGGAACGACAAGTTTTGCAGGGTTTGTCGTCAATAATTCGGGAGTCGGTGATCTGCTTACCGCTTCAAAAAGTGGAACAACGAAATTTGTCATCAACAATCAGGGCAATGTCGGCATTGGAACTGCAATACCTTTTGCAGCACTTGATGTGCGCGCAAGTTCCGCTACAACACCTATAGCATCTGTTGCAGGTGCTACAAACTTTGCCGCATTGGTAGTCAACAATTCAGGAAGCGGCGATATTATGACAGCATCGTCCGGCGGCATTACTCGTTTTCGCATGACAAACAACGGCTCAACTGTTTTTCAAGGCGATACGCTTACTTCAATTGGGAGTCTTGGCAATAATTCAGCGGTAGTTTCTGAGACAAATCAATCAGCTGTTGTTAATGCAATAGGTGATGAAGGATCTCTTGTCCCTAATTCAGGTTTTGAGTCGGCAGTTACTGCTAACAAAACGACTAACGTCGCGTCAGGTCCTGTCTCTGACGGATGGATTGCAACTGCCACAATGTCTGCGGCTGTTACAAGAATTGCTTCTGATTCTGCCAAAGGCAATGATTCAGTGATGTTTAAGTTAAATGCAAGCCAAAGCACATCTATTTCCTCAGTCTGTCTACCTTTGAATTTAAGAATCTCAGGTAACTACAATCTTAATTTTTGGGCAAATACCGTAACAAGCGCCAGTCCAGTTGTGAGAGGATTTGTTGACGGCTTTACGACCGAAGCTAATTGCCAATCAAATACTTCGCCAACACCTTTTATGCAAGGAAACCCAACCGCTTCGACTACCAACACATGGAAAGTTTACGGCGGTGCAACTCCTATTACTACCTCAAGTACTAATAAATGGGGCAGAGTACGTATTTCGGTGAACTGCCCGGCGAGTTGTGCGAATGCAAATCTTATTGAAATTGATGGTATTCGTCTTATTGAAACGTCCAATGCTGTTGGTGTTGACTATGCTGAAGATTATCCTGCCGATCCCAACGATGTCCCACAACCGGGAGAGGTTGTTTCACTTGTTGCATCAGGGGGGGCAAGTCTTGTTGCCAAGACCCACATAGCTATGGATCAAGCAATGGTAGGTGTTATCTCGACAAATCCCGGAGATGTTTTGGATGATGGATCGATGACAGGAGCAAAAGTAACTGTTGCTCTTGCTGGTCGTGTGCCGGTCAATGTCTCAACTGCCAATGGTCCGATTCAGGTGGGTGATTATCTTACCTCATCATCACTTCCTGGCGTTGCAGTAAAAGCAACGGGCTCCGGTCCGGTCATCGGAACAGCAATGGAGGATGATACTGATACCAATACGGCCGATGTAAATCAAATAACAATGTTTATTAAAAATACCTATTATAATGGTGGGACATCATCGGATGCTGGTTTGTCTCTCTTATCCGGCGCACAGGATGCATCTGTTCTTCTCTCAATGCTTGGGGATGCCACCGCAACAAGCAGTGCATTGTCTGGTCTTACCACAGGAGATGTTGCGGATGGATTAAGCCTTATTATTTCTCATATGGCACAAGTCTATGGTGCCAGTTCTTCTGCAAACATTCCAATTACTGCTTCTGCCTCAGCATCTCCTTTTGGTAATGATTTAAGTACCATTCAGTCCGCAACTGTTTCAGGCGATCTTCGGGTAAAAGGTGATGGGCTGTTTGAAGGGATTCTTCATATAGTAGATACTCTTTTTGCCAATAACTTCATTGTCAATGGCGTTTCGGATTTCTTTGGCAATGTCTTTTTCCATTCAAGTGTGACCTTTGATAAAACTCCAACGTTTACCAGTGATACTGCAGGAATTGCAATCGTCAAAAAAGGCACAAATCATGTCGATGTGAAGTTCACAAAATCTTATGATCAACAACCAGTCATAAATACTAGCATTACCATGACGTCTCTTACGCCAACGCCTGGTGAGACTATAACGCAGCAGCAACAGCGGCAAAATGAAATGGAACAGATGCTGCTGACAGACAACATTCGTTTCATTATCACCAACAAGACTGTCAACGGCTTCACGATTCTCTTGGATAAACCTGCCGATGAAGATATCGCGTTTTCATGGCTAGCTTTGGCGGTACAGAATCCCATTATTTTTCAAAGCACCGGAGCATCACAGCAGCCGACACCGACCATTGGCTTGTCACCAAGCCCGATAGACTCTATTATGCCGACTAATGCAGCGACAACGAGTGCAGGATTCTAATACTTCTTCTTGACGAAACTCTTCTGCTCCTCTACGATAAGGAAAATGTTAAAATAATGAGCCTCTTTAACAAATATACTGTAATCCTTTTTTTTCTGGTGGTAAGCCTCATTGGAAATGTTATTCTTTGGCAAATGCTGAATCAATCCTCAGGGCAAAATCTTTCTCAATTGCGGCAGAAGTATCCATTTCTTTCAGCGCGCGCGCTTAATCCCAATTACACAAATACTCTCGTAGTTAATTTCCTTCCTCTCAGAGAGCAGATCCATCAACAAGTTGATCCGTACAGTAATGATTTTGCTTTTGATTTTGAATATCTCCCAACGGGCACGACCATCGGTGTTAATGAAGATAAGAATTTTACTGCCGAGTCGCTTTTAAAAGTGCCTGTTGTGATGGCGTATTATCATAAAAAAGAGGTGAATAATATTATTACCGATCCAACAGTGCAAATACAGCAAAATGAACTTAATGCAAAATTTGGAGATCTGTATAAAAAAGGAGCAGGGTACTCAATCAATTTGGATGACGTTGTTAAGGATGCGTTACAAAAATCAGATAACACCGCCAGTCTCGTTCTTGCCGATCAAATTTCCCAAAGTGATTTCGATTTTGTCTATGCGGGACTTGATATTCCCGAAACCGTCGATAAGAATTCGCCAATTATTACGGCTCAAGAATACGCATCTATTCTCAAAGCACTTTATTTTGGGAGCGTTCTTGACAATGATGATTCGGAACACATTTTGGATTTACTGACGAAAACAGATTTTAATAATCTAATTCCAAGCGGCATACCTAAAAATGTTCCTGTTGCTCATAAAATTGGTTTGGTGAATAAAGAAATTTATGAAGACTGCGGCATTGTATATTTGCCGCAAAAGCCATATATTTTGTGTATGGTTTCAAAGTCGAATCAGACTGTCGCACAGCAGCGGATGCATAAACTTTCACAACTGGTGTATCAATATGTTGCTGGGCTGACCGATTAAGCATTCTTCATAATATTATCTTGACAATCATTTGTTGAGTTTATTACGCTAATAGTATGTCCGTGAAAAAAGGATCGAAAAAAACAGCACACACAGACTCTACAAGTATCTTTGAGACTCCCGCTGCAAATAAAGAATTTCGCAAGGAGCTAAAGCTTAGTAAAAAACTCATACTTATTCTTAGTACTATTTTGACTCTATGCGTTATAATTGGATTCATTTTGTACTATTATCTGCAGTATCAAAATAATCAAAAATTTTTGAAAAATCCACTGTTGGCGTCTGAGCAAGAACAAGAGTCTATCGTCTCACATGTTGGCAAGTTGACGCAATTGCCGACAGGGGAAGAGCCGACAATTGCCAAAGTGTCTGATATTACCAAACTCCAGAATCAGCCATTTTTCCAGCATGCAAGAAATGGTGATTACGTTTTAATTTACCCCAAGGCAAAAGAAGCAATTCTGTATGACCCCGATGGCAACAAAATCGTTCAGGTCGGACCAATTACTCTCAACCAACCAGCACCTGCTCAGGAAGCACTAGCTGCACAAACAAAAGCTCAGCTAGTCACAGTAGTGATTGAGAATGGCACGGCTATTGCAGGACTTGCAAAAAAGACAGAACTCTCACTGGCACAATCAATGCCTTCAGTTACCGTAATCTCTGAAGAAAATGCCGTGAAGCAGGATTACCCACAGACGATTGTGGTAGATTTGACAGGCAAGAATGCTGCCACTGCAGCACAACTGGCGTCGGTTTTGCAAGGAACTGTTGGGAGTTTGCCGCGTGGGGAAGAGAAACCAACAGGTGCAGATATACTGGTTATTTTGGGGAAAAGTAATTGATAATTTGTACAATAAAAATAAGTATCCCCGAGAGGAATCGAACCTCCATTAGCGCGTTAGGACTGCGCTGTTCTATCCATTGAACTACAGGGACATGCTTGCTATCATTGCTTTATTAATACCTACTATTTCTTTTAAGAGGGAAGCACCTTTTGTCACTCTCACTCTGCACATACCATAAGGTAATTTGCCTTTCTTTTTACCAAATAAAACATTTACATTTACAAATTTTTCCTTTTTAATCCCAACCACTTCTGACCAAAAATTTAAGCACTTTTCTCGATCTAAATCTTCGTATATTCTAACACTAATTCGTAAACGCTCATCATTGATAGAAAAGATTTCTCGTAAACCAGTTATAAATAAGCGTATAAGATTCGGATCAGTATTTGACAAACCAAAATCTTTTTTACTCCCTTCAGCCCAATAGAGCGCTGCAATAAAAAGTATTTTTTCTTTCCTTGAAGGTATTTCTACAAGTTTTTTCCCGTTTTCAAAGGCAAGCCTTTCTTGAAGTAATTTTTTCTTTTTACTTCCACCTCGTTTACCAGCCCAATTGTCGATATACTGAGGAAGTATTTTTACATTTTGTACATAACGCAAGACTGATGTTTTTGAAACTTTTAGCAGTTTACCAATTTCAGGTACGCTATAACCTTGAGAACGCAATGATATCATTTTTTCAAGTGTCCCTGTAGTGATTTTTTTGCCTCTCATGACGTAAGCGTAATTATTTAAACTCTCATTGTCAACTAGGACGTATTTGCATTATCCATGATCGAACATGTGGAGATCTTGTATTTTAGCATTCTGTGAAGCAGAATTCTATAAAATGAAGTATAATAGGATTCTAATAAGTGGAAGAACGGGGTGTGGTGCATCGGTAGCACGCAGCGTTCGGGACGCTGAGGCACAGGGTTCAATTCCCTGCACCCCGACCAGAAGCGAAAGAAGTCATTTTCAACACCTGTCGAATGGTGGTTTAGCCTGAAAAGACAACACTTTCTCTTCATCCACTGTCAGGTTCAAGAAGAGAAGTCGACAAATTTTGTCTTTGACAATGGCATCTCCCATTTTGACCGCCTTTGCAGCGTTTTTGGCAAGGTTCAAGAAGTCTTCGAGAGTGAGAGCTTCTTCTTCTGGATTTCCTATCTGTTCCTTGATGGTAGCAAGCTCCTGTGTGACGTCTTCTTCTTCCTGTTCCAGCTTTGCTATCTGTGCAGAATTCTCTTTTGCTATTCTACTGTCAGGCTCGTATCTTCCGACTAGCAAAGCAAGTCTCTTGATTTCTCGAGAGATATTGTTGAGGATAGTTTGCTTGCTGTTGCGTTGCAAGAGAAGCTTCTCTCTTTGTTGAGCTGCAATAGCCATCATATCTTCATAGTACTGTCTATAGTCTTCTTCTGTGAGCTGTAGGGACTGTTCAAGCAACTGATAGATGAATTTGAGGATGATGATTGCTCTCGTTGTCTTCTTGATGTGCTTCTCCTTGCCGTTACGAATACAATCCATATTGTCACATCGGTAGTTCAGATACATACCACTGTGTTCACTTCTTGAAGGGGCAGCATACATAGGTCTTTGGCAATAGCCACAGAGAATCATCATTTTGAGTGGATAGAAGGTGGTTCTTCTTCTCTCATACGGTTTTGACCTATTTCTATATAGATCCTGTACTGTACGATACGTTTCTTCATCTGTTGCTGGGACAAAATCGTATTGCTCCCGAAGATCAACTTGGTTTCCCGTTTTTTCAGATATGAGAATGCCATAGTAGAATGGATTGACAAACACTTGTGTGGATAGAATATCTGCTGTCATGCGAATCTTTGCCTTGCTTTTTTTGACAACTCTCGCATATCCACTGTCATTCATATACTTGGCGATTTTCTCCAACGCTTCACCATCTCTTCTCATTTTCCAGGCTTCACAGATCAGATCGAAGTTCTTCCCATCGGGCATGTATTGATGATTTTCATTCACAATATATCCATGCTTAGGTGCCCATGCTTTCCCTTCCTCAAAGCTCATTCTATTGCCTCTATTGACCTTCTGGGATAGGTCGTCACTGTACTGCTTCGAAAGAACAAGCGCCATGCCAAGAAGCATCAATCGATTGGCATCTTTTGTGAAGTAGTGAGTTACAAACTTCAGATCTGCTATCTCATCTTCATCGATCATATTGATGATTTTCCCGCCCTCAAGCATATTGCGGGCAAGCCTGTCTGGATTCCATGCAAGAATACCATCATATTTCTTTGCTTTGAGGTCTTTGAGCATCTGTCGAAAGAGAGGCCGTTGGTG
>Ga0206953_1067_pt1 | contig 20072 bp, 22 predicted proteins | sample Alteio_BWOrgHeat_36_FD_152977 | JGI IMG/M metagenome (GOLD analysis project Ga0206953, IMG submission 152977) | Enriched cells from forest soil in Barre Woods Harvard Forest LTER site, Petersham, Massachusetts, United States -... | ecosystem: Environmental > Terrestrial > Soil > Temperate forest >...
TGCCCGCTAATGTAATCGTGTCACCTTCATGAAATAAGCGCTCAAAAATCTTTTGTTGCACATAAGGCGCCTCTGGCGCAATATCTGCTATCTTTTTGAGCGTGTATGTTCCTACACAGAAAATACTCGGCTGATAATTAATAGTCAGCAAACCATCAACCGCAAACTGCACTATCTCTGCCGCTAAACATTTTTCATCACAGCGTCCTTTAACAATAAAACGCGCAAGCGCAGGAGAAACCCCGTGTGGTGGATAAAACAGAGGAATAATAATATTAGGTCTGTCTGCCAGCCGCATTCTGATAATGGCCACTATCGAGATCGTTACTATAATCAGCAGCGCTACCAACATGAAAATAAAAAATGGATTATCCGTTACAAAATGAGCAAGCTGATACCAACGAGACGGTTTATCAACAAAACCGGACGGCCAACCAACTACGATATAAAGACCATTCAATGGCGGTAACGGCTTAGTAATAGCACAGGTAATTATTCCCGTTTGATCGTCTTTGGTTAACGTAAGGCCTATAGTCTCTCGTTCACCATACGTTCCTCTAAACGCTGCAACCTGGATTGCTTGCGCTGGCACAGCCTCCGGGAGCTGCACACGAATTTGTGCATTTTCAATGGTGAAGTTCCAATTGGTACCAATCGCATTCCATTCAAACTCTTCATGTGGCTCATCAATCAAGGTGTCATGCGCAGCAAGTGAGTCATGCGTGGGCTGATTAAACATTTTTAACAATGCGGAATACGGTCGTGAGAACCAATCATTTTGACTGTGATGATCGAAAAAGCCGATCTGCCAGTAGACAATATATTCTATAACAAAGGTATGAAATCCTATGGCCAAAATCTTGTGTTCATCGCGAATGGTAAGTGAAATGCCGTCAATAGTTTTTTCATTAACATACGCTTGTGGAGCACCATCCAATGTAATTGATTGTATAGTGATAGGCGCCTCGTATACGGTACCCAAAAAGTCTAAATATCTATTAGGAATGTCACGAATAATACCGCGTATAATCTCTTTGCGCTCGCTGTACACGGTAATTGTTTCGCGTACGAGCGCAGAAGCATCTTGCCGTATGTGAATATCTACCTCAAAATTTGAGATATATTCGCGGGCACATGCATATGGGGTAAAAAAAAGAGACAAGCCGATAAGAATATAGTTCATATAAGCTCGCTCACGGTATTAATGTTTAAAAGAAACCGAAGGCGCCTCGCGCTGGGCAACATCACTCATTTCAAAATAAGGACGTATTTTAAAGCCACTGATTGATGCTATCAAACTTGCAGGAACGCTGGCAACGCGCGTATTGTAATTTCGGCATGCGCCGTTGTAATAACGGCGTGCTAGTTGCACTTCTTGCTCAATAGTACTCAGCTGATGCTGAAGCGACAAGAAATTCTGTGATGCTTTAAGATCTGGGTAATTTTCAGCAACCGCAAACAACGATTTAAGTGCGCCAGTCAACCCTGCTTCTGCCTGCGCCTTGCCTTCAACTGTTGTTGCTCCCATGGCTGCCGCACGTGCTTGCGCTATGCGTTCAAAAATAGCACGTTCATGCACGCTGTATCCTTCCACAGTCGACACTAAATTAGGAATAAGATCGTAACGACGCTTGAGTTGCACATCAATGCCACTCCACGCCTCATCGACTAAGGCGCTCAGACGAACAAAGCCGTTGTAAGCACCTGCTGCCCACAGCAAGAAAATGCCAGCGATTACCGCTATGGCTACCAATATTATCAGTAAAATCGTCATTATTTTTCCTTATTTGAATATTTTTAAAAGTGAACGCGTCTACTTGACTTAGTGCTACCAATCTTTCTTATCACCTTTTAAGAGGCTGGCCCGTCCGTCTTCCGGCGTCGCTAAAGCTATGCCGGACACAGTCGCTTAAGGACTTGCAGACCCCATGTCCGTCGAAGCTTTTTAGCGTAGTCGGAAGTCTTCGCTCTAGTGCTATCAAAGTTACAATTTTTAACTTTATCTATCCTTTAAAGAGGCTGGCTTGCCGGGCATAGCTACGAAGTAGCGAAGCCTGGTGCGCTCGGTAGGGGTCGAACCCACAACCTTCAGATCCGAAGTCTGACGCTCTATCCAATTGAGCTACGAGCGCGTAATAAATGTCAAGGCAATACCATGCTGCTCAAGATCAGCGCTGATGGGATAAATTATATCAAAAAATGCAATTCTGTATAGCACACAGCCAACAAAATTTATTGATTTTTTGCACTTCTTGCCGTGGGAAACGCTGCTTGCACTTTAGAGAGATCAAGCCTGGGGGCTTGCTCAAGCACCTGATCTTTCAGCGTCTGAATATCAAACACTTTATCTGCTTTAAATCGTTTTTGAAAATCTATGAAACTGCTAATGTCCTCGCACGAATAATTCTGTACCTTTGTGGGCACAAGATGCGCTTGCACAAGCAATCTGATCAAGTTTAATTTTACATTATCTTTATTTATTATGGGACAACCGTCATTAACATCAGTGACAATCGCACGTATAAGATTTTTGGTTTGTTCCTGCTTAGAAGGTCCTGCCGATACCGCTATGCACGGTGCATTAAGCAAAACAATAACCACCGATCCGGCCGTGAATGCTTTGCTCATACTCACCCCCTTTAATTTAAGATTTTAAAAACCAGAACAAAGCGTACAAGATAAAGCCAGTAGGCAGCCCCGCAAGGGCCCCACAGGCAAGTCCTGTGCAAAATGCTCCCGCATCAATTCTATGGTTAATCGGATGATAAATACGTTGCTGGCTCGTATGTTCCCCAGCCTCTGCTGGTGCTGGATTGACGGTTATAACTACCGCTTGCTCATCAGCACGGAATTGCACTTGATCATCTGGCGCGGCAAAGGCAGACATGCTGCTTAAAAATAACGCACTCAGCATGATTGTGGAGAATCTCATCAGAAAATCTTTCATGGGTTGTCGCTCATCTGAACCGATGCAGACGGCAAAAAGAGCTTAGCACCTATAACTATGGCTATGAAAACAATAAGCACCACACCCTCTGCAATTGGTACACCTAGATCAATTAAGTCAATCCCTTGCTGCTGAAAATGATGATTGCGTTTCTTGATGACGTCTGGCTGCTCAGAGCGTCTATAATGCTTACGATGCGGTGCATGCTTACTGTTCCTGCCAGCCATTATTGGCAACATGGTCAGTAAGATTAAGATACTCGGCCTGAGTAGTCGATTGATCTTCATATGCCTCTCTCATTTTTCAATCATCTAATTCTCTCACGTTTTTGCAGCAAACATCACCACCGCAAAAAGAGTTAACCACAAGCTCAGTGCCACTCCTCCACACAGTAGGTGAATGGACGTAGTACAACCGTTGAGCGCTTCATTTAAAGAACACTCACGCGGGCGATTCATCACTGGCATTTTCAGATCTCGATGATACTGCTCATGTTCTTCTTCTCGCTTCTTGGCAGCGGTCATAAGCAGTTGCTGCTGCTGAATATCTAGTGCATTTTTCTGCGCAGACATTTGAATAGGCAGCATTCTTTTTTCATGTCTTTTCTGAGGCGCCGTGCGCCGCTTGCCCTTCTTGCCCGCAGCAAGGGGCGTAGCCGCCAATAGCAAAAGAACGATTACTAACTGATTTGTTTTCATTAATCTCTCCTACGCGCAACTATTCTGCGCCGAAGTGTCGGATGATCAGTTTTACTCGGATGATCAGTTTGACAACGTTTACCACAGGCTTGCGCTAGTTTATCAGCCTCAAGATTAAATACGTTACGCACTACTTCCCGCCTGAGCTCACATAAATCAAAATCATGCGTAGAACCAAGCCAGCCCTCAACCGATCTATCAGAATATTCAACAACATTTTCTGGACAGGCTTTTGCATACGATAGCAATAAGATAAATCGGGTCCTAAATGAATTTTTAAGGCCTTCAAATGCTGTCGGATCAGTGTTAATCACTTCTACTACACTTTCTACATACTCTCTGGTGCGTCTTTTGCTCCGCTCTAATGGTTTATCTAACTGATTAACGATAGCCGTTGAAAGTTTAAGCACAACAGGACTAATACAGATCGGTAATACGGGATGAACAACAGCAAGTCCTGCAGTAGCTATTACAGGACCTAAGGCATTTACATAGAACTTGATAACCTCTTTATTTCGTTCTTCTTTGGCAAGCAGTCTTAGTATTTTGTTTTGTTGTACCATGACTTTATCTTGTTCGATCATACCATTTAATATACCCAGGCTGGTAAGAAGTATGCTCAGAAAAATGTAGTGAAGAACCGATGATGTATTCATCTCTTTTCCTTATGCTCTCGCACAAATGCTGCCAAAAACTCTTTGTTGCCAGAACCGCCCAGAATGGGTGATTCAGTGGTGCCCAAACATTTAAACCCGTACGATTCTATGCCGACAACTACGCTTGCTAAAACTTTTTGATGCACGGCAGCATCTTTGATAATACCACCTCTGCCGATGTCAGATCGTTCTGCTTCAAATTGCGGTTTTACCAAAACAATGAGCATGCCATCATCTTTGAGCAATGCCGTCACCGCGTCCATGACTTTAAGTACCGAAATAAATGAAAGATCCAGCGTGACTAAGTCAACAGGCTTGCCGAACGGCTTGAGGTGACGCAAATTGGTACGCTCAAGTAACGTTAATCGTTCATGATTGCGTATTTTTTCGTGCACTTGTCCGTATCCAACGTCGACACCAAAAACATGCTGTGCGCCGCGCTGCAGCAAACAGTCGGTGAATCCGCCGGTCGAAATGCCGGCATCAAGCACCGTTAATCCAGTTACATCAACATTAAAATAATCGAGTGCTTTTTCTAACTTGTAGCCAGCGCGCCCGACAAAGCGCTCTTGCTGCACGCTGAGCGTGATGACTGCATCAGTTGAAATCGCCGAGCCTGGTTTGGTGCTGGGTACACCGTCTACCAGCACCTTGCCTTGCATGATCCAACTTTGAATCTGCTGACGTGAGTGCTGCGGAAACTGTTCCTGCACTAAAAGATCAAGTCTCTTTTTCATGAGATGATCAACTTAATTTAAGGGGCACTGACGTTAACGATCGTTGTGCCTGATAAATTTTGATAATTTCACGTGCTGTTTCCGTCAATGGATAATGATAATTGTGCGCAAGCTTTGGTTCTTCTTCTACTAATTTTTCCCACGGCAATACGGTGAAAATGTTATCAGAGAATCGACCGACATGATCAGAAGAACGGAATGTTAAGAACTTATCTGCCAAACCTTTTTTGAGTGCCTGCCGATAATCATTTAATGTGCGCACGGGCATGCCGTTTACTTCGTTAAGGGTGCTGGCAACGCCCAAGTTGCGACAGCGCGCCAAATACGAATTAGGAAATATGTGCGTCACCACCAACGTCGGGCAACATTGCAAACGCATTTCGGTGTAACGTGCTAGTCCGGGCGCTTGAGGCCCTAACAACTGAATATGATTTTTGGTTAATTGCATGACCACTAAGCCACCAAACACTTCAAAGTCTATTTCTTCATGTCCCGGATACACGCGCGGAATGGCTGCCAACTCAGAGTGATCAAATTTGACATGCAGTTCTTTGCGTTCACCACGCCGATAGACAACAACGCAGACATCTTGGCCAGGCGTGAGCCTACTGACGTAATCGATGATAGATAATTTGTCTTCACTCCACGGCACCGTCATTTCACCAAAAAGATCTACGGGATGTCCATTAATTTCGTACACCATGTCACCACTGAGTACGCCAGCACGTTCCATAGCGCTTCCTTTAAATACCTCTATCACGTAGCAGCCACCCGGTGGTGGATTACCTAAATATTCAACCAGCGTTTCCGTACCATTGTTGACCACAAAGCCTAAGAACGGTCGACGTAAGAGACGTGTTTTGTACAATTCAGGCAATATCAATTTAAGTTCGTTAATCGGAATCGCGTACCCAACATTTTGTGCAGAAGTAACACCAGCAGAATTTATACCCACTACTTCGCCTTGCACATTAAGTAACGGACCGCCAGAGCTACCCGGATTGATTGGCGCACTAATTTGGATAAAGTGCTGCTCGCAGCCGCTGACTACGCCAGTAGTACTTTTAAGTGATTGTTGTCCTAACGGGTAACCGAGCGCTAACACATCATCAGATCGATGGATTAAATCAGAATCTCCCAGGGGCAAATACGGAACACTGCCCAACTCTTGCTGAATAAAATGCAGATCTTCAGCACTCACGCGCAACAATGCCAAGTCACGCTCAGGTGCCACACCAATAACGTGCGCATCGATAACTCGTTTGCCCAGCGAAGGAATCTGAATCCATATGGCAGTCGCTTGATCAACCACATGTGCATTGGTAACAATATCACCTTGATCATTAATAAAAAATCCAGAACCGGTCACGGTACCGTGTGCTGGCGTGCGAAATGGCTGCAGAAAATCAAAATCAAACGCATGCGTGACAACCTGTACTACCGTATCTTTAATGCGATCTTGCACTGGCCGCCAAATACTTGCCGAGGTAACCACACGTTCAACCACTTGTGAGGGCTTGCCGGCAACGACATCGCGCATCGGCACATATTCACCTTTTATCTCGCGTATCGTATCCTCTAATTCAGCTTGTCGCCTCAGCAGTACAAAAATACCGCCGCCTACCGCTGCAAGCAGCCCCACGAGAAATAATAATGCGCCTATTAAAAATGATCGCTTTAATGCATCTGCGCGATTCATGGTTTAAACCCTTATTTCATGCGTTAAATTAACAGCCTGCCTTATGCAGAAATGAATTAATGTTCACTGCTATTGTAGCGCAGCTTGGGCATAATGACTATGGGCAAATGGTATTTGTTGCCTGCCCGTATAGTTACTGTTATGATTAAACGCATTTTAAACCGCTGCAAAAGTAAAAATAAGGTAAAAACGAATGAAAAAATTACTTGTCATATCACTCATCTGCTTGAACGCATCGTGCACTCAAACAGCCCCACTCGAATTGTTTACCTCTCTTGGCAATGCACATGCACACTTTGCGTTACTGTCAGATGAAAAAGAACCAAATGACCTAGTTCATGAATTCAAAGAATGCTTAGCAATACATAAACCCAAACAGCCAACCAAACACTTGAAACATTTCACCAACAGAACAACTAACGACCTACGAAAAGAAGCAAAGAGGCATCTGCGTAAAAAAATAGCCGATCAGTCTGCACAAATCAGTGTGTATAAGTTGAATTTGGATGCGTTCCATACTATTAGCTGCGCCCTTGCCCAAACTTCGTCTACTGATTTCACGCGCCTTAAAAACGAATATCGACCGTTTGGCTGTAATCCAAGCACAACAATGTTTGCCAATGGGTTACTGATGCACTACCTCATGCTACATGCAGCCGCCATTCCTCAAGCTATACGCCCAAGCATAGTAGCGCGATTTTATGAGTTAACCTGCGTCAACGATACTGAAATAATGACTGAGTCTCTGCATCAAAAATTCGAACAGTGGTCTTTGCAAGAGCCGAGCAAACAAGATTGGTTACCAGCACCAACGCACAATTCATTTTTAAATTTGTTTGTTCAACATGCTCTACGAACTGGCAAACTCAACCAGAATGACATTGTCACGAATCGACTACTTTCGCAACAATTCGACCTGCTCTTTTATATAAATGCCAAACAAACTATTACCTGCACACTCACGCAAAAAGAAAGTAGGCCGGAAGAGCGAGATCATGGGTCACTATTCAGTCAAGAAACATAGAGCAAAGCACATAATCAACGTGTTTGATGTTGCTCTTCGGGCAAAGATTCAGGCTTTTGCTGAGCGATAAAGTAGCGATATGCCGCCCAACAAGTCAGTCCAAAACTGACTACCGTACCTGCCAATAAAAGGGACTGTAACTGATCAAATGTTATAAAACAATTACTTGCTGGCGGTTGCACTGGTGGTAGTTCATTAGATGTATCACTATTTGATCGGCTCGTATTAGTATCCTGTGCGTCATTATCACTCTCATCATCCGAGCTACTTTCTGAATCAGAGGAATCCTGCTCTTTAGCCAATTGAGATGATGGAAAGCGCTGCTTGGTAGAATCTCTACGATCAAAATGTTCTTTTACTGATGGTAATTTCTTATCAAAAAATTGCTTATTGCTTTGATACAAGATGAAGAGAGCATCGCGCAAAATTGATTGGAAAGGCCACATAGATTCTTTTAATTCCTCAGGTTTTTTATTGAGAAATCGTAACATTTTGTCATAAATCTTACGCTCTTGAGAACCATTGATGCCTACTATCCTAGAGCCCTTGACACCCATCGTCTTATTAAGACGATGTATTATGAAGCCGTTCATACTTTCTGTACCGTAAAAAGAAGTTGAAAACGGTTCGTCGCTAAACCCTAAAAACTGCAAGCCTTTTTCGAGCAACGCCTTATCGTCTTCATTTTTTTGGCCACGTTCTTTCTTAATAGCCTCATAACTTTCTTTAGTGATCTCCACTTTCGCCGTATATTCTTGCAGAGGATTTAAATTTATAGAGCTGTTGTCTTCATCTATGGTAAGGTTGACTACCTCAAAGCCATCTTTTTTGATCGCTGATTCTAATGTATCCGATGATGCCACGTAATAAAGGCTTGGCAAACGTTTCTTTACCGTCCCCTCTTTGAAAAATATATTCTGTACGCTATACAGATATGGCCGATTATCCATCGCCACGGCACTGCTCACCCCCAAAATGCAGACCATGAGCATTCGCCAAGAAAACATTATCCTTCCCCCTACCTGCAAGAACATTATTATTAATTCACCATACGCCCCAATTGCCAAAAAAAACAATTATGCGTATCTTAGAGTCTTATTGCGTAATCGAAAATCGCGCATCATTATTGATACGCACAACTGATTCAAAAGGCACTTTTTGGCCAGGAGCACTCTTACGTATGAGTACTACATCATCTGCTACCCTTGATACCATTGTTGCTCTATGCAAACGCCGCGGCTTTGTATACCCAAGCGCCGACCTTTATGGCGGACTCAATGGTCTATATGATTTTGGCCACCTGGGTATCCTCATGAAAAATAAAATAAAAAATGCATGGCAGAAAGCTATTTTTGCGGCATCCTCAGACATTTTGCTCTTTGACGGCGCCATTATCGGCCCAGAAATTGTCTGGCAAGCGTCCGGCCATGTGCAGAATTTCCATGATCCGATGATCGATTGCCTTAAATGCAAAAAGCGTTTCCGCGCTGACGATCCTGACATAGCGAATGGGTGCCCGAATTGTGGCAGTACCCAATGGACCGAAGTGCAACAGTTTAATATGATGTTCCAGACACAAGCAGGCGCCTCCGCATCTCATAGCACCACGGCATATCTGCGCCCGGAAACAGCACAAACTATTTTTGCCAACTTCAAAAATATTATCTCAAGTAATCGGGTAAAAATTCCGTTCGGCGTAGCCCAAATTGGCAAATCATTTCGCAACGAAATTACGCCAAAACAATTTTTGTTCCGCGTACGCGAGTTCGAGCAGATGGAACTTGAATGGTTCTGCCATGGTGACCAATCAAATAAATTCTTCGAATTTTGGTGCGCACAGCGCCTGGCATTTTATCAGACGTTAGGCATACAAAAAAATCGTACCCGCTTGCGCCCTCATGAAAAAAATGAACTGGCGCACTACTCGACACAGTGTTCTGACGTAGAATATCAATTTCCGTTCGGCTGGAAAGAACTTGAAGGCATTGCTGATCGCGGCAATTACGATCTAAAACAGCATATGTCTTTTGCCAATAAAGATTTATCAGTATTCGATGAACAAACACAAACGTCCTTTATACCGCATGTTATTGAATGTTCGGTAGGCGTCGATCGACTCTTTCTTACGCTGCTTTTTGATGCATACCATGAAGATCTGGTTGGTGACGACTCGCGTGTTGTGCTCAAGCTGAATCCTGGCATAGCACCTATTACGGCTGCTATTTTGCCCCTTACCAAAAAATTAAATGAGCCGGCACTACGAATCTTTAAAGATCTTGCACTTACCTGGGGACCTTCGATAGAGTTTGATGATACTGGTTCTATTGGCAAGCGCTACCGACGTTACGATGAAATCGGTACCCCTGTCTGCTTGACCTACGATTTTGATAGCGAACAGGATGCGAAAGTCACGGCGCGAAATAGAGACACTCTCGTGCAAGAACGAATAGCAATTGACTCTATCGATCGCTACTTAATAGATCTTTTAAAAGCTGGTTAAGGATCAGTCGATGAATTTTAACAGTTTTGAAAGGCTACACCTCTATGGAGCTTAGAAGTCAGGCTCTTGGGCGCATTAAAGATATTAGTTCTTATGCCAAAAACAGTATCAAACATGCCTATAACATTTTAGGCTCAATGGTTCACAAACCGTATGGCACTGCCATTTTGGCTTTCTTTTTTTATCTTGAATCAGCCTGTTTTTTGCCTGCAGAACCGATACTGTTCGTTTATTGTATTGAACGTCGTAATCGAGCTTTGTGGTACGCTTTTGTTGCTACTATCGCATCGGTACTTGGTGGTATTACCAGCTATTTGATTGGCAAATATCTCTGGTGCCATTTTGGTGCTCAAATTATCCATCATCCGTATATTACATGCGTTATGAGTCCTTCTCAATTTCATGGCATGGCACAATCATATAAGCGATGGGGATTTTTTACTATATTACTTGCAGGGCTCACTCCGTTATTTCCTTACAAAGTCATTACGCTCAGTTCAGGATTTTGCAATGTATCCCTGTTCGTATTTGTTTTCTGTTCACTTCTTGTGCGTAGCATACGGTTTTTTGGCTACGCCACCGCTATCATCTATTTCGGTCCACGCTTTAAAGAATTTTCTCGCAAAGCTGTTGTACTCTTAAGCATTGGTATTTGTTGCATAATTAGTTTTTTATGGTTTATAGCGCGATCCGGCGTCGCATTTTCTTAACAGCTAACGTTTAAATAGTCCGCTATAAAATTATGAAAAAATATTACGACAAGGAAGTTTGCGATGCATTTTAAGCGATTACTCCATAGCTCACCAGGCCTGGTTGTTTTATGCTCCTTATTTTTAGTTATTTTATGTGGCGCTGGATTGTTGAGTCTGCCAGCCGCACAAGTGCAACCAATACCATTTATCGATGCATTATTTACTGCCACTTCTGCCACGTGTGTAACTGGGCTCTTTAGCGTTCCACTTGACCAGTTCACTCATTTTGGTCATTTCGTCATCATGATTTTGGTGCAAATCGGCGGCCTTGGTCTGATCACCCTCACGCTCATGTTTCTTTCGCTCTTTGTGAACTTTGGCCTGACAACGCAACTCATGGCTGGACACCTGTTAGATCTGGAGTCGTGGCAAAATATTAAAGCACTTTTACTCTTTATTGCGTGCATCACCCTCTTGAGCGAATTTGTCGGCGTCTTGTGCATCACACCCTTTCTCATGGATCATGAGCCACTCACTATTTCAATTTTTTATGCCACTTTTCATGCGATCGCCTCTTTCTGCAATGCCGGCATAGAACTACCGCACACGTATTACGCACTGTTGTACAAAACCAACTATTTTATACTTGGTATCACTATGCTCCTTTCTCTGATTGGCGGGCTCGGATTTATCACCTGGTACGAAATTGCTTCGTGGGTGACCTCCTGGTGGCAGGGCAGAAGATTTCGTTTCTCATTGCATAGCAAAATTATTTTTTATGGCACACTGGTGCTCATTACCGTAAGCGCTCTGACTATATGGCTTCTAGAGCGTCATAATGCATTTGCTTCGATGAAACTCATTCATTCTATGGTATACGCTCTATTTCAGGCAATCACGAGTAAAAGTACTGGTTTTTCCATTATTCCTTTGTCAGAATTTCATCTTTCTACGATCTTTTTAATTATGATAATCGCCTTTATAGGCTCGTCGCCTGCATCAACGGGCAGCGGCATAAAAATCACTACCTTTACCATTTTGGTAGCCACTATCAAAGCCGCTTTATCCGGCAAAACAATGGTTGACATCCGTGGCAGACGCATAGCCAAGGATCAAATTTTTAAAAGTATTGCTATCTGCTTTTTAGGACTATTATTTATCGGATCACTTACCTTTGTGCTTCTCGTTCTGGAAAACCCTCCGTTGTTTTTCCCCATGTTCTTTGAAGCATGGAGCGCGCTGAGTAATCTAGGCACCTCACTCAATGCTACTCAATCATTGAGCATGATGGGAAAAATTATGGTGATGATAGGTATGATGATCGGTCGCGTTGGCTCATTTACTCTGATCTTAGGTATTAAAATGATACGATGGAAAGATTCTCAGGAATTTATATACCCTGAAGAACGAGTAATGCTCTGAACATAAAGGATACTCATGAAATTTGGCGTAATCGGGCTCGGCCGTTTTGGTTATCATGTCGCAACAGTTCTTACGGAAAATGGCATGGATGTTCTGGCAGTCGACAGTAATGAATCGATAGTTTCATCCATCAAAGATCAAGTGACGCAGGCAATTTGTATGAGCGTGACGGATGAAGCATCTTTGCGCAATGTTGGCTTTCAAGATATGGATGTGGTAATCATCGCCATGGGAGAAAATTTCGCTCAATCAATATTGGCAACTGCGCTCACTAAAAAACATTTGCACGTCCCACAGGTTATCACGCGCGCCATCAACGATATTCATTGCGAAATATTGCAACTGGTCGGCGCTGACCGCGTAATTCTTCCCGAACGAGAGATTGGCATAAACCTGGCTAATGCGCTCAGCTCGCCATTTGTGTATATTACCCATCTTTCTAAAGAATTCGTGATAGGGCAAATAGATACCCCTGACCAACTCATCGGCCAGACGATACGAGAAGCTGAAATTCTTGATAGCTATCAAACCGTATGCATAGGAATAAGGCGATCAGAACTTTTCATTGCAAGCACTACCCCCGCTTTTAGCGATATGAGACTTGAAAAGGAAGACAAACTCATTCTAGTGGGCGAACAGAGCAGCCTTGCGCGCCTTGCAAAGTTATGAGAATATTCCTATAATTAAAGCTCATATTTTACTTTTTTAAATCAGAAAAACTCATGCTCACCGCAAAAAATAGAAACTTACTTCTTGGTCTCGGCGTTCTCGTTTTTATTTTTGGTGTAATTTTTCTGCTGCGCATCCCAAAAGGCCCGGTATATAAGTACACAATAGGCATCGCACAAACCGCCCCTCACCCCGCCCTTGATGCAGCACGAGAAGGCTATCAAGACTATTTAAAAGAAAAATTAGGTGATCAGATCGGCTTTGTTGTCAATAACGCGCAAGGTTCTGCCGCACAAGCACATTTAATTGCTCAATCTTTCCACAACAATGCGGCATTAAATGGCATCCTGGCAATTGCCACCATGACTGCTCAAGCCGCCATGCAAAATGCATCTGATAAACCACTCTTTGTAGTAGCGATAACTGACCCTGCCGCTATCGGCCTTGATAAAGCAGCGTACGCCTGTGGCGCTTCTGATAAGCTCGATGCTGCAAAGCAAATTGAGCTGTTACGCCTGATCACACCGCAGGCACGCAGCGCGACATTATTTTATAATGGTTCAGAAATAAATGCGCAGATTACGGCAAAAAATTTACAGGATGAACTCATCAAAAATGGGTATGAGGTACATACTGTTACCATCACACAACAATCAGAAATTCCGTTCGGTATTGAACGTGCCTTGCAAAAAGGTGATGTAATCATTTCTCCTATCGACAATACTATAGCAACCGCTATTAGCTTCATTGCACATCGTGCTGTTAAAGCTAAAAAGCCGTTCTTTGTCAGTGATAATCTTTTGGTCAAGCAAGGAGCTCTTGCCGCGGCCGGCGTCGACTATTATGAATTAGGACGCCAAACCGCTGCATGCACTTTTAGCGTGCTTGTCAATGGACAGACACCTGATGCCATAAGTTTCACCCAGCAACCGCAGCAGCGTTTTGTGGTAAACGAATCTATTTTGGCCCAGCTTGGTTTACCAAAACCTGATGTTCCTGCAGACAAGATTATTTTTATTAAGTAATTTTTTTTGGAGGTAAAGGTTAGAAAATTCGTTGATGGAGAACGATATGCATTTTTTTAAAGACAGATTTATCCCCCGGAGACACATAAGCGACGAGAAAGAGAACGTATAAGTGAGTTAAAAAAGTGATAATTTATTTATATATTTTCCGTTGTTAGCATCAGGCTCGTTTTTATCAGCGAATTACCTAACTTTTACAGTTGCGAAAATCAAGGAGCACTTTTATGTGGCAGTTAGCCATCACCTCTTTTGAACTAGGTGCGTTATACGCGCTAGTTGTCGTTTCAACGTGGCTTACATCAACGTTGTTACATTACGATGATTTATCTTTGGAAGCATCTTTTGGTCTAGGAGGCGCATTGCAAGCGCGCCTTTTAACGTGGGGTCTGTCGCCACTGTATTCGCCCCTAATAGCCATCTTTGCTGGTATTATTTCCGGTTTTATGACCGGTTTCTTGCACACTTTCATAGGTATCAACAATCTGCTGGTTGGCATCATCATGGTTACTGCCTTCTTTTCAATCAATTGGATTATTGGCACGGTAAATTTATCAGTCATCCAGTACGGATCGCTTTTTGATTATATTCCTGCAGTACCATATTTTGGCAATAAATTACCAGTGCTCGCACTCATTACCATCGCGGTTGTTGCAGGCATTTGCTGGCTCCTTATTACTCAAGTTGGTTTTATGATGCGTGCCACCGGTAGCAATCCGGTATTAGTAACGGGGCTGGGCAAATCAGCACGCTTTTATTTTGTGATCACACTCATTTTAGCGCATAGTTTAACCGCGCTTTCTGGCGCACTGTTTGTGCAGCTCATCGGTTTTTATTCGCTCTGGTCAAGCACCGGCATTTTGGCTGCGGCACTAACTGGGCTTGCTATTGCGCGCGCTTTATCGTCACGATTCGGCGTCGAACTGATTATTGGCGCCTGCATTTATCAAGCTATCATTGCGGTGACACTCAGTTTTCAATTTCCTCCCGAATATAGTCGATTCGTTACGGCGGCCATGCTCGTTCTTTTGATGACTTTGCAAAGGAAATCAGATGCTCTTAATCAATGAAATTAGCATTGCCTATCGTGGCATTAAAACGCTTAACAAACTCAGCGCGCAGGCGTACGAAAATGACTTTATCTGCATAATTGGTCACAATGGCGCCGGTAAAAGTACGCTGATTAAGGCGTTAGAGGGGCGCATTAAGCTGCATGAAGGTGCCATCATTCTTGATAATATCGATATTAGTCACTATTCACGCCTGCAACGCGCCATGCTGATCAGCACGCTGCACCAGAACATTGCGCTCGGCTCAATCAGCAACATGACGGTGGAAGAAAATTTAGCGCTCGCACTTTTGAAAGGGAAACAGGTCACGTTCAATAGTGGCCTTTCACTCATACACAATGAACCATGGCTCTTGCAGCGCTGGCAAGAACTGTTTCCGCACAAAAATATTTTGAAAGAAAAAGTTTCTAATCTGTCAGGCGGTGAGCGTCAAATGCTTGCTTTTTTGATTGCAACAGCCGTACCACCAAAACTATTGTTACTGGATGAGCCGACTGCAGCGCTTGATCCGGCAGCCGCCGATCGCATGATGAAATTTATTCATTCGTTTGCGCGCGCACAAAAATTGATTACCATTATGGTCACGCATGACCTTGATGCGGCACTCGCGCATGGTAACAAGATATGGGTCATTAAACATGGTGTGGTAGCACACGCCATTGATTTGGCACAGCGACAGATAAGTGCTGCAGAACTTAAATTAATGTTATAGAAAAAGAAAAGGCGCCATTATGGCGCCTTTATTCCTGTCACAGATCATTTTTAGCAAAGCTTTAAACCCACTTGACCAAGGCTATCAGCCCGGGAATAAGGCTAAATGGCAGTCCAATGCCGCATGCAATCCGATAGCGCACGTCTACCGGCTTGCCATCAGCAGTCCGTGCTGTTCGCGCTTGCTTGAGAAGATAAAATGCTACGGCTAATGAAGCGAGGACTATCGGAATCCGTATGCACAATTGACCTACCAGCCAGGGTGACAATTTGAATGATTTGAATGCTTCTTTTACCCCATCCATGAAGCTTTGTTCATTCGAATTTTTATACCCAAACGCCATTAAGGTTAAGGTGATGCAACTCATCGCACTCGCCAAGAGAGCGCCAATAGCCTGCATGTAAAATCTTCTCTTCATAACAGAACCTTTTCAGTCAGACAGCCAACGATCATTTCTGCCATTACCATACACAGCGTTCATTTTGTTTTGCAATGCTTGGTATCCCGGCTTATTTTTTCATAGCCGTCTGCAACGTACTCATCGAAATATTTTCATCATTGTGGTTAACCACAACTGAATGGGTTCGAGCCGCTACAAGAATCCCTGCAACGAAAGACACTATTAACGCAGGAGTTACCACAATATCAGGCACTCCCACTTTTTCTGCCTGAGAAAGCAATAATAACGCAATGAACGCAAAAATACCTGGTGCCAGGTTTCGTGCTGCCTGATCCCCAATCACTACCATTTTGCAATCTTGTAATGGTGAAGTTATTGGGAAAAATAAAGGCGCTACAAGTCCATCTTTCAATCCACCGAAAAAGTTGCCTATAAAACCCATGCCACTTTCTGCCTGATCATCAAGGGCAACTGACATCGTGCGTATCGGCGCTATGCATACATGAGGAATCGAGGCAACTGTTACCAACCAGAGTGGCGGGAAAAAAAGACCTGCCATAGCCGAACCACCGGCAATACCAAGTGGAATAAATGCTGCATTATACCGCCCTATCTGACTGCCTATTTTCCTCATGCGACAATTTTGAAGTGGAGAAGTAGGCGAAAAAAGCATTATTTCACTGGCCGTTCTGGCAAAACCTTTGACAATATTTTCAACACCGCACTCTGCGTGAGGAGTTACGCTCACCACTAAAGCGATTGCCATCACGCGCATCATTTTGATCATAAAAACGTCCTTTAGAGTTATTTGACTGATTGTTTACTTTGTACATAGAACAGGAAAAAGAATAACAGTTTTGCTATAAAAAACCATAAACGCTCTTAAGCAGCACTGATTGTAAAGTTTTTTGCCATTAAAAAAGAGGAAGCTAATGTTTGTTAGCTTCCTCTTTTTTAATTAACTACTTATTTAAAGAGATTCGATGCGCACCACCGTCAATGGTTGGCGATGTCCACGTTTAACGCGGACTTTTTCGCGGCGTCTGAATTTAAAGATAGTCAACTTAGGACCTTTGGTCTGCTTGACTATCGACGCTTTGATCGGCTTGCTCAAAAATGGCTTGCCAATTTCTAACGAATTAGCACCGCTTTTGCGGAGCAAAACTTCGTCAAATTCAATCTTCTTACCTTCTTCACCCTCAATTTTTTCAATGGCTATGGTACGGCCTTCAAGGGCTTGGTACTGCTTGCCGCCGGTCTGAAAGATGGCGTATTTGTCAAATTCTGGAACTTGTTTCATCGACGAAACCCTTAAAAAGATAGGCTGTTACGGCTATTTCATGTAGTTCATTACTATATCACAAAACAATTTATTGGTCTATCAAGATTTTTGCGGAATTTACGGCATTTTTGGCACGTGCCAGCCAAACGCCCTCCAGCTAGGCCAATAGATCGCCCAGAAGGATCTTTAGGGTATTCTCCTAGCCTCCCAATTGAACATATTGACAAATTGAATTATTGTGATATTCTTAAAGAATAAAGAGGTTATAAAAACGGAGGTTTATCATGAATAATTATCTAAAAAACTGCCTTTTGGCGCTTACCCTGGCCACAGCCGGTCTTATAGGGTCATTTTCTGGCCACTTAGTGGCTATGGAAGCAAATAGTCCCAATAATCAATTAATTGCGGCATGCACTATATGCGATGTTGAACAAATCAAAAACGCTTTGAAAAGGAATGCTCTACCTGATACCTTAACACAAGAGGGTTCGCGCACACCTTTACATATTCTATGTACAACAATAGATGATAATGAAAACACTGTAGAAGCAATAAATCTCCTCATAGATAATAACGCTAATATTAACTATTTAGATGGTCTTTCTAATACCCCTTTGCACACCGCAATCGCTAACTGCAAACTCAACTGTGTCCGTGCGCTCATAGCAAAAGGTGCTGATATGATTATAGAAAATAGTGCCAATCAAAATGCCCTGGCTCTTGCACGCGATGTACGAAAAAGTAAGAATAACACGCAATCGCAAAGTAGTACTCAGCTGCAAAACATAGAAGCTATCATTGCTCTACTTAAAATCAATGAACCAAAGATAGCAATGACGCATAATGCAAATAGCAGCTCAGCAGCTTTAACATCTAGTGAGACGCACCAAGGACTAGAAAGCCTTATACATGAACAGCTATCTAAAGAAGATAAGAAACCATGGTCTATTTATTCGTTCTTCCAATCTGCACGCGGTCAATTCCGTGTTTTCAGAAAACAAATATGCAAAACTTCATGGCCGGTATTAGGTATCGCCGCTGCTCTTGGCGCAGGGCTGTGCGGATTAATCACGTATGCGCTCTACTTTAGAAAATAAAGTCATTTTTTAAACCCTTGCTATTCTTGAACTGCTCAGTACACGCTGTCATATAAAGGTGTTATTACTCAAAGGAAATAACATGGCCATGTATAGACAGATCACTGGTACATGTATGGCATTTCTGCTCGTATTGACATCATTTACTGAATTTAGTCTGCATGCAAAAAGTAAAAAACGGCCGCAAAAGCCGGCCGAACAAACTGAGACACTCGAGCAAAAAAGGGACGGGAACCCTGCCGTTATATTAGCGGCGCTGCTCATCACTACCCTGATATTAACATTTGCGCTCTGCACTATCCCGCGATCACCGTATGGCTATCGACCATGGTGGTCATCATCCGGCTCATATCCTATCTACCCTGAGAGTCCTGTAATACCGATATATGGTAGCCCGCGCCCAACACAGGTTATTTACGCACAAAGCCCGCGCCCACCACATCTGCAACTGCATACACTGCATAGTTCATATAATGGATATAGCCCACGTTATATAAATATAAGCCCCAGGAGCATTCCTAAAGACACTGACGTTTAAGTTCACTCAATATATCTAATGCTTGCCGCGGCGATATCTGATCACAATCGAGTGCCGATAGGCGCTGCGCAACTTCGTACAGATGGCCATGCTCAGGCATTTTTTCCTGATTAATGGTTGTTACCGGTTGATTTTCGTCAGTCACTCGTCGTCCCTGTTCATGCGTAAATTGCGTCACCAATTCCTGCGCTCTGGCTATCACCCGAGCTGGTAATTGGGCCGCGCGCGCCACCTGCACACCAAAACTGCCATCAGCTACACCGGGTGCTATTGTGTACAAAAAGAGAATACCGGTGGCAGTTGTTTTACTGGCCGCATGATAATTGTGTATGGCACTATAGCGCTGGCTCAACTCCGTCAACTCATGATAATGCGTTGCAAACAAACAACGCGCTTTTACCTGTTCATACAGATATTCAACAACCGCTTGCGCTATAGCAAGACCGTCAATCGTACTTGTGCCACGCCCCACTTCATCAAGAATTACTAAACTTTTTTGCGTTGCTTGCGTACAAATTGCCGCAGTTTCTTCCATTTCAACTAAAAAAGTACTTTTGCCTTGTGCCAAATTATCACCAGCACCAATGCGCGTAAAAATTCTGTCGAGCAACACGAGCTGCGCACGCCGTGCCGGCACAAAAGAACCGCACTGCGCAAGCAAATTAATTAACGCAACTTGCCGCAGATACGTTGACTTACCACCCATATTCGGCCCCGTCACAATAAAAAATGATGCTTGATCATTCATAATTGTATCATTCGGGATAAAGCTGCCTTGGCATAATTGCTCAATTACTGGATGCCGCCCTTGCTCGATGATGCAAACTCTCTCTTCGTTAAAAAATGGTCGAACATAATTATCATGATACGCCAGATGGGCAAATGAAAGCAGCGCATCAAGATGCGC
>Ga0206953_1068_pt2 | contig 19811 bp, 21 predicted proteins | sample Alteio_BWOrgHeat_36_FD_152977 | JGI IMG/M metagenome (GOLD analysis project Ga0206953, IMG submission 152977) | Enriched cells from forest soil in Barre Woods Harvard Forest LTER site, Petersham, Massachusetts, United States -... | ecosystem: Environmental > Terrestrial > Soil > Temperate forest >...
CTTCACGACCAGATCACGCGCGCGGCAGGAATTGGCAATGTACAGATTTTCGGCGCCGGCCAATACGCCATGCGCCTCTGGGTCAAGCCCGATCAACTAGCCAAGCTTGGAATCACGGCCACAGATGTCATTAACACGATTCAGGCGCAGAACACCGTGAACCCTGCGGGCCAGGCCGGCGGCGAGCCTGTGCCTAAGGGTCAGGAATACACCTACGCGGTGCGCGCCCAGGGTCGACTGCTTTCGCCCGAGGATTTCGCGCAGATCGTTCTGCGCGAGACGCCGGACGGCGGTATCGTGCGCGTCAAGGATGTGGCTCGCGTCGAACTGGGTGCTCAGGACTACAGCACTCTCAGCCGTTTGAACGGGAAACCTTCCGCAATCGTTGCCGTATATCAGTTACCGGGTTCAAACGCCGTCGATGCCTCGGCGGGCGTAAAGAAGCTGATGAGCGAGCTGAAGCAACACCTGCCACAGGACATGGATTACGTCGTAGCGCTGGATACGACGAAAGCTGTCACCTCGGGAATAACGGACATTGTTAAGACCCTTGTAATCGCTATTATCCTGGTCATCATCGTCGTCTACGTCTTCTTGCAGGGCTGGCGCGCAACGCTGATTCCGATGATTGCCGTACCTGTCGCGCTGGTTGGCACATTTTTGTTCTTCCCCATTTTCGGATTTTCCATCAACACCCTTTCTCTTCTGGGACTCGTGCTCGCGGTGGGCTTGGTTGTGGATGACGCCATCGTTGTCGTGGAAGCTGTCGAACGTCACATTGAAGACGGTTTGGCTCCCAAAGACGCGGCGCTGCGCGCCATGGAAGAGATCTCTGGCCCGGTTGTTGGTATCGCCCTGGTGCTTTCCGCCGTGTTCATACCGACGGCCTTAGTCCCAGGAATTACTGGGCGGCTCTATCAGCAGTTCGCCGTGACCATCGCGGTATCGGTGATTCTCTCGGTTTTCAACGCCCTCACCCTTAGCCCCGCGCTTGCCGCCCTCTTGCTCCGGCCAAAGCAGGCCAGTAAAGGCCTGCTGCGTAGATTCTTCGATGGCTTCAACCGCGTTTTCGAGCGCGCCACCAATGGCTACATTCGCCTGTCCGGCGCCCTGATTCGCAAGTCGGGCGTCTCGCTTGTCATCTTGGCCGCGTTCCTCGCAGCCGCCGGTCTCATCAGCAGCCGAGTGCCCTCGAGCTTCCTGCCGGATGAAGATCAGGGTTATTTCTTTATTAACCTCCAACTTCCAGACGCTTCCTCGCTCCAACGGACCGACGAAGCCGTAAAGAAAATCGAGCAGGTGCTGGCCAAAACACCAGGTGTGGAGTACACCACGAGCGTCGTCGGTTTCAGTCTGCTTAGCTTCGTCCGGACCAGTTACAACGCCTTTTTCTTTGTAACCTTGAAACCTTGGGAAGACCGCACAAAAAGAGAAGAGCAGTACCAGGAAATTGAAGCCCGTCTCAATCAAAACCTGAGCCAGCTTCCAGAGGGAATAGCTTTCGATTTCTCCCCGCCTTCGATCCCGGGAGTCGGTAATGCCGGCGGATTTACTTTTGTGTTGGAGGATCGTTCTGGAAAAGACGTCCAGTTCCTGGCCAATAACTTGAACATATTCCTGACCGCGCTTCACAAGCGTCCGGAGATAGGTCTTGCCGCCAGCACGCTCCTTCCCAGCGTGCCGCAGCAATTTGTTCATGTGGACCGCGACAAAGTACTTAAGCAAAGCGTTTCCATCAGTGATGTCTACAAAACGATTCAAGTCTTCATGGGCGGATATTTTGTGAACTACTTCAACCGTTTCGGCCGCCAGTGGCAGGTGTACGTGGAAGCTGAAGGCAACTACCGCACCAAAGCACAGAACGTGGGGCAATTCTACGTACGCAACACCAATGGCGACAACGTCCCCCTCTCTGCCTTGACCAGAATCGTTCCCACTTCCGGCCCCGAGTTCACCCTGCGTTTTAACGAATATCGAGGCGCGCAAATTTTTGGCAACCCGGCCCCCGGCTACAGCTCTGCACAGGCGATGAAGGCGCTCGAAGAAACTTTCGCCCAGACCATGCCAGCAGAAATGGGCTACGACTACATGGGAATGTCCTTCCAGGAGAAAGTGGCGCAGCAAGGTGTGCCGGCATGGGTGGTCTTCGGGTTCTCCCTGCTCGTGGTCTTCCTGGTTCTGGCTGCGCTGTACGAAAGCTGGTCGCTGCCGTTTAGCGTCTTGCTCAGCACTCCCGTGGCGGTATTCGGCGCCTTTGCCATTCTGTGGCTACGCCGCACCATCGCAGGGTGGTTCTTTCCTGCCTACATGGTACAGATCGAGAGTGATGTGTATTCACAAATCGGGCTAGTAATGCTCATCGGTTTGACGGCAAAGAATGCCATTCTGATCGTCGAGTTCGCCAAGGACGAATATGAGAAGGGCAGGCCGCTGATCGACGCCACACTTGCAGGCGCCCGTCTCCGGCTGCGCCCAATTCTAATGACCTCCTTTGCGTTCATTTTTGGCAGCGTTCCATTGTGGGTTGCCTCGGGTAGCGGGTCGATTGCGCGTCAGGTTATCGGCACGGTCGTCATCGGCGGCATGCTCGCGGCCACCCTGTTCGGCATATTCCTCATCCCCGCGATCTTTTATTTGGTCGAGAAATGGTCCGGCGCGGGCAAAGAACCCGGTCCTGCGGCAGTGCCTGCAACGCCAGGCCCCGCGCCAAGTGATTGAGATGAAACATTCGCTGATTCATTCAACCCTATTGATAATGGCCGCGGGCCTACTGGCAGGCTGTACGGTCGGCCCTAACTACCATAAGCCGACAGTTCCTGTACCGACCGCCTATCGCGGGCCGAACGAGGATCCGCAGCACCAGGCCCAAGCGCAAGCAGCTTCTTTTGCAGACCTTCCTTGGTGGCAGGTCTTCCAAGACTCGGTTCTACAGGAACTAATCCGGCGAGCTCTCCAGCAGAATTATGATCTGCAAACGGCCACGGAGAAAATCATGCAGGGACGCGCTCAGCTCATGGTGACCCGCTCGGACCAGTTCCCGCAACTGAGCGCAAGCGGAAATGCAGTCGATCAACGTTCCTTTGTGGGTTTCCCTTTCCAAACCAGATATGCAACCTACGCCGCTGATGCAACGTTTCAGTTGGACCTCTTTGGGCAATTGCGACGCGCCACCGAATCTGCGCGCGCCCAACTTCTGGCCACACAATATGCCCAACGGACCGAGATCCTTACGCTGGTAAGCGACGTGGCCAGTGACTATTTCGCGCTTCTGTCGCTTGACTTGCAGCTCCAGATCACTCGCGACACTATCAAGACGCAGCAAGACGCTGTCAATCTGACGCAGTCCCGCCTCGAGCACGGCGTCGCCACGCAGCTCGACGTTCTGCAAGCTAAGCAGGTCCTTGACACCGCAAACGCGCAGATTCCCGAACTGCAAAGACAGATCGGACTGGAAGAGGATGCGCTCAGTATTCTTCTCGGCGATTATCCGCACGATGTAACACGTGGACTCCCGCTGGTCCAGCAACAATTGCCTCCCGAGGTGCCTGCGGGTCTGCCTTCTTCGTTGCTCGCGCGGCGCCCCGACATTTCCCAGGCCGAGCAAAATCTGATCTCCGCCAATGCCCAGATCGGAGTCGCCAAAGCTGCTTTCTTTCCACAGATTTCTCTCACGGGCACCGGCGGCGGTGCGGTAGGACGCAGCTCAGTGTTCTCGTCCTTCGTAAACTCCAATATCGGAACCTGGGGCGGCACAGCGCAATTGGCGCAAACCATTTTCACGGCCGGTAGACTCCGCGGAAACCTTCACTCTGCCGAGTCGCAACAGCGACAGTCTCTGATCGCCTACGAACAAGCCATTCAGGGGGCGTTCAGAGACGTCTCGGACGCTCTAATCGCTTATCAAAAGTATTACGAAGTCCGCAAAGCTCAGGAGAACACGGTCCAAGATCTCAGCGATTCTGTCAGCATATCCCTCAAGCGCTACAGCGGTGGCATTGCCACCTACCTCGAGGTCCTCGACAACCAGCGCTCTCTGTTCAGCGCCCAACTGACCCTGGCGCAGGACCGCGGCAACGAGTTCCAGAGCCTTGTTCAACTTTACAAGGCGCTTGGCGGAGGCTGGCAGCAATAAGCAAGCCGAAAAGGGTGATTGGGATTCGAATGGTCGCCTGCTGGCACTTTGCCACGATTCCTTCGCGATCGCGTTGGCAAACCCGACGTGATCGGCGAAGAACAGGCTCGGATTCTGGCTCGTGCGGATCAGCCAGCGTAATCGGTGTGCCGACGAATCTCCATCTGTAACGCCCGCAACAATTCTGATGTTTTCATTCGCCTACATTACAAGCGCACTGGCAGCGCATCAAAAATGAATTGCGAAAAAATGGAGTTCCACGCTGACCGCCCCCACCCTAACGTGGGCCTTCAAATGATCCGAATTGCTTTCGACGTGAGAGGCAAACACATGAGGTTTAGAAGTGCGGCAGTCATACTTTTATTGGCCGCTTTGACGAATTGTCGTTCCACCTTTGCGCAGGACAAGCGCGAGCAGGCGTGGGAATCCTGCGGGCTAACGTAACGGAGACGGAGACTTCGAAGAGAACGACAGCCTTACGCGTACTCGGTCTTTTGCAGGGTGAGCCCGAGGCGCTGGAAATGGGTCACGAGGCTTCGGACGACGAAAAACCCGAACTGAGGACCGCCGTTGCCAACGGGCTCGGGCAGTGCGCTCGACGTCGTCCATTCCTCGATTTGCAAACGCTGCTTTCCGATAAGGACCCTTTAGTGGGCAGAGCCTGACTATGCCTTCCACTGAAAAACTCGACACTCACCACAAAGCGCTCACCCTGAATCTTGATATATCCACCTTCGGTTCCTTCGCCGAAATCGGCGCTGGACAGGAAGTCCCGCGCCGGTTCCTTGTAGTAGGAGGCGCCTCCGGCACGGTAGCCAAAACCATTTCCGCCTACGACAAGGAAGTCAGCGATGACCTCTATGGCTCCGGATCGCGCTACGTATCCAGAGAGCGACTCGAGGCAATGCTGGGAACGGACCGAGCTTCTCACGCAATTAAGCAAAACCCGTGGGCCGCAAACTCGCTTCTTTTCCTTTGTTGATACCGTCTCCGCGCGTAACTTCGCCGGAACCAACGACCCTCATGGCTGGATCGGTCTCCGGTTTCAGTTGCAACCCGGCGGCGCTCCCAATGACGTCCTGCTGCACATCAATATGCTCGATCCTTCCAATGTCCTCCAGCAGGAAGCCATCGGTATTCTGGGCGTCAATCTCATCTATACCTCGTTCTACGCGTTGCAAACCAGGGAATCATTTCTGGAAGGCTTGGCGCAAGACGTCGTCTATGAGCGACTTCGGAAGTGGTTTTTGGGCTGATTTCCACTTTCTGACAATCCCGTTTATCTCAGTTCCGGGCTCGAAACGCCAAAGCGAGATCTTCCAAGGATGGACCCGGGGAACCAGCCTGTGGCAACGCCGGTCGCGATATGGGGATGGTGCCCTGAGGGTGCTCGAAAAGTTTGAGCGCCTCCGCGGAACTGATTTCCTGGTATCGATACTTTCTTCCTCGAAGATGAATGACTCGTGGCGAAGCCTCAATCTCCTCCGGCGCAACGGAAACCATGCCGTCGTTATGCCAGAAGGAATCCCGTTCGTACGTAATGACAAGGGCGCAAGCCTCTTTCGTTGGAGCTTTCGCGGCTTTTTCAAGAGAAGCTGCGGTAATTGGAAGAGGCACGTAACAGTCTTCGCAGCCACTTGGCGTGCCCGAAAGGAAGAGATAATAGGCATGGCGGAAGGCTGGGCGGTCGACTGCTCCAGGTGAAGGGACCCCTCCCGTCACACCTGGCTGGGATGAGAGATGAAAGGAACAAAGGAACAAGAAGACAAGAAATAGCTTCGTGGCCCGCTTCACATTGATTTTCCTCTCGGTTGCCGGGCGGAGATCGGTTCAACTCAAGTTTAGCCCAATCCAAACCGAGCATGTACCGATGTTAGTCGGGCGTTGTCCTCTCCGGACATCGGTGTCTGAAGGATTCACCAGCGCCAATGAGGCATGAATTACTTCAGGATGGTCGACCACTCGGAAGGAATTTTCCGAACGGCACTCCGCATCCCAGTCGGATAGGTCCTGATAAGTCCTCTTATCGTCATGTGGCTTTTGGCCGATTCCCAGTTGACGATAAGGCCGTTTATCAGGCGCTATCCGGCTTTCGTGGGTGCAGAGTCACTTCCGAGTAGCCCGTCACTCCGGCGGTATACACGGTCATGCCGATTGGCAACGCTTCGGCCACGTTTTAGCCTCTCCACGGACCGTCAGGGTTTTATGCTGACAGCAACAGAATTCGCGTGCCACCCCGAACCGCCTAAACTCGGCGAAATTGTGGTCTTCGCCGACAACCGAAGCGATGCGGCGAGCATTTTGGAGTTCGCCGGTCTGCTTGCCGAAGAGAATGGCGCGTTCGGATCAAGGGTGTGGAGTTGCTTCCGCCACCATTCGCATCCGGTGGACCGGCGGGGGGAGTTCCAGCCAATTGGGAATCGCTGCTGCACTAGCTGGCGTCGAATCGATTTTTTATGAATGGGAGCGGGACTCGGACCGTATTGTAATGAGCACCGTATCGAAAGGAGCCATCAATGAACGCGGTACAAATCGAACAGAAGAGCTATGAGATGCCCCCGCGCGAGGGGATCAGCATCGCGCATTTTCTCACGGTCGCCGACGTCGAGCGATCGGCTCGCTACTACGAGAGGGTCTTCGGCGCTTGCATTCTGACCATGGGTGACGGCAACGCGCCTCCGTACCTTCAGCTTGCCAATATTTGGATGATTCTAAACGTGGGGGGCGGGCCGACCCCAGATAAGCTGACGGTAACGCTCAGCGTCCCCGACCCGAATCACATCAACAGCTTTATGAATTTCCGCGTTGCGGATATTCAAGCGTGCTATGAGTTATGGAAAAGTAGAGGAGCCGAGTTCATCACGCAGCCGATTCCCAAGTACGGTGAGATCCGCCGCTACATCCGCGATCCTGACGGCTATATTATCGAGGTCGGACAAAGCACCGAGCTCAAGTACGGTTAGCGTTCGTCCAGTGCCTGATAAGTCCTCTTCTCGGAAAGTGGCTTTCCGCCGATTCCCAGTCTCCGATAGTGCCGTTTTTCGGGAGTTGGTATCGTTGCTTGCCACGCCCAAGTGCAGTTGTGCGCAGCATCCACGATGGCATCGCTATGGGAAAAATCCGGCTTGTGAGGGTCGCCTCGATCGGTGCGGGATAAACCATCGCGATGTAGAATCCCCTCGTCACCCTAAGCTGCCCCTGGGAGGAGTTCGGATGAAACTCAAATTGTTAGCTGCGGTCATTTTCTCCTTAGCAATGGGAACCGTACTCGTCGCTCAATCGCCGCGCCCGCTTAGCCCAGCCGGGACGGCATCCGTGCAGGTGCTAGGCAAATGGGTGAAATCGGAGAAGCAGGCATACGCTATGGGTGGTGAGCGATATGAAGGCGGCAAGTGGATCGACATCATTTACGACCGGCCGATGTTGCGCGGGCGGGAAGCCTTCGGTGGAACCGGAAAAGATTACGGCAAATCCACCATCGCCCAAATCCCTGGCGTTCCGGAAGCCAAGGTGTGGCGCGCAGGGGCGAACGTCTCTACGAGACTGAAAACCGAAGTGCCCCTCACGATCGGCGGAATGACCGTCCCACCTGGCGAGTACAGTCTTTTCATCGATCTAAAGCAGCCAACGGAGTGGACGTTTATCGTCTCCAACTGGGCAGCCGCGCCGCGCATCGATCCAAACATCAAGGACGCCATCTACGGTGCGTTCGGGTATACCCGGACAAGGACGTAGCCCGCGCACCGATGAAGGTGGATACTCTGCCGTTCACGGTCGAAGAACTGACGTGGCAGTTTCTCGATGTTACCGATGATGGCGGCCGCATCGCCATCATGTGGGATAAGTCCATGGCCGCAGTACCATTCAAGATTAGCCGCTAAGAGACAGGCGGGTGGCATCTTGCCTGTAGGATAATCGCACTATCCGAATGTGGCCCAGGCGCAAAAAGCCACATTCCGATAATCCCGTTTATCAGGACTTGGCGCGAAACGTAGCCTATGCCAATGGACTTCTCTGTACCGTTTCGGTCAAGCCTAGAAGTGTGCGAATCAGGTGGAATATTTTCGTAATTGGCAGTTCCCGCAGTTTTTCGCGAAGAAGCTGAAACTAGATCGTCCCGAATGCGCGAAGAATTGATCGCCGCATCGTGGGCAACGCCAGGCACGGAGACGGAGAATCACAAAGGCCAGAACCGCCAGCCAGCAGAAATTCAAAAAGCCAAATCCGAGATTAAACATCGAAACAGGAATAGCAAAGAACAACAATGCCAGCGGGAAATAGCCGATGAGAACCAACAGGACCTGATTTCGCTTTTTTCGATATTCTAGCCACGCCTGCGAGTAGTCCGTCGTCACGCACCCAATATTCTCAGAATGTGGCCCACCTCGAAAAGCCACATTCCGATCCTTTGACATTCGCAAGGGGTATGCGGGTCTTTAGCTCCAAAACCGGTGGAGCTTGGCCCATAGCCATCGCAGGCAAAAGAAGCGTCGGCAAGAGAAGCAGAGGTAGAAGGAGTTTTCTTATTTTATCTCTTATCCGATGTTGCGTATTCAGGTGCGCTACTTCGTCTCGTAGACCAGATATTCACCGCCCTGCCCGGTCGGCTGGCGAGGCGAGGACACGAACAGCTTTCCCAACTCGGGCACGAACAGTCCGTCCCTCCCGACTGGCCCCGTCGGGTAGGTTGCGATCTTCTCATAGTGGTCAGCATCCTGTTGCTGGATCACGTCAATGATGCCGGGATTTCCAAATGTGGGCTCTATCGACGCGAGGACGTAGAGCCGGCTCTTGCTCGGATCATAGAACATGTCGTCCGAGCTGGATTCTGGCGTGGCCGGAATGGTCGTCACCTGCTTGCCGCTCTCGGTATCTATGACAGACACGTAGCCGGGGCTATTGCGGCAGAACACGAAAATCCGATGGTGATCTTCATCGAGCGCCATCGGATAATTCTCGCACCCCGGGTTGTCCCAGTGGGCCAGCACCTTGTTCGTGTCCAGATCGGCGACTACGACATAGTGATTGTCCGGAGAATTGATGAAGATTCGATTTCCCTTCTGTTCGAGTTGGAGCGACTCTGGGTGCCCGCCGGTTGGGATGTCGGCCACCTTGTTGCCGTCCTCGTCCAGAACCGCCACCGCTCCGTCCTTCATCCCGTTCCTACCCACGGCCTGGCCATGCATGAATTTCTCTCCTCCATAGTCGACGAGCACGTGGTGGCGGCGCGCGTCGTAGCGAATGTTGTCGGCGTCCTCCGTTAGCTGCACCGTTCGCTGAAGCTTGTAGGTCGTGCCATCAAAAATCTTTACCGTCCCGTCGCCTCCGGAGGAAACAAACAGACGGTTGACGGAAGCGACATAAAACGAGTTCTGTGGTTTGTTCAGGGAGTTGATCTGCGTGACTTCCTTACCCGTCTTGAGATCGATGACGTCGAGAACGTTACTGCCATTACCGGACGAGAACAGGCGCCGGCCTGTCAGATCGATGCTCGTGTGATCGATCCGTCCGTCGATTGTGATAGGGATACGGCCAGTGAATTTCAATACAGGCGCTTTTTGGGTCGGCGGAGTCGTTTGGCCCATGGCGAAGCTGGTCAAGACGAGCAACGCAGCGGCGCATGCGAAACCGATCCTCATATTTTCCTCCTATCGAGTTTTTTGGGATCATTCTTGTCAGTTTGCAGAGAATACCACCTGCCGAACTCTCAAGTCCTGATAAGTCCTCTTATCGTCATGTGGCTTTTGGCCGATTCCCAGTTGACAATAATCCCGTTTATCAGGACTTGACCGATCAGACTGCAATCAAGCTCGATCTGGATACTGTTATGTGTTGTGCTGCACCTTTCAACGGTGTGCTTTCCGATGACCACCAGATGATCACCGGCGTTTGGTTTGCCCCTGGCATGCCCGGCCTACAGGCACCAAAACGATTCCGTCGAATGTCCTCGGGCGCGCCTTAGCGCCTTTCCGATCCAAGTCCTGATAAGTCCTCTTCTCGGAAACTGGCCCACATTCCTAAAATTCCGTTTCTCAGGACTTGGCGCTACTTTTGTGCGTCTAGCAACTCGACCGTACGGAGCACCGTCCGGCCCACGACCTCAAGACTTTGTTGCGACACCTTGTCCATGGTGTCGGCATTGCTGTGGTGAAATTCGCCCATTCCATCGAAACTCCCACCCATGCGGCCATATTGGGCATCGACTACGTCCACTGCCCGAACACCCACTCGGATGAACGAAACATGGTCGTCAATGATGTTGGTTTCGTACTGAAAGAAGTAGCGGCTGTAGCCGAGTTGCTTGGCAGCTTGGGCGATAAAATCTTGTAACCAACGACTAGAACCGGTCTCTCGCGCCACGTTCAAGTCCTTGTCGCCTATCATGTCGAGAAGAAACAAACCACGAATGCGAGAAGCGACACCGTTGGCGGCGAGCTTTTGCGCTAGATGTCTGCTCCCGTAGAGACCATCATCCGCTGTGAAATTAAGGATAGCTTCTTCTAAGTCGGTCCATACCAACCAGATTTGCATCTGCGTCTTCTCATGAGCAAGTGCATCGGCAAACGCCAAAAGAATCGCCGTGCTGGATGCGCCGTCATTGGCTCCGATGAATCCGGGTTTGAAGAGCGTGTCGTAATGGCCCGCGAGGACAAAGATTTCCTGCTTCGGATTCGTGCTCACGTTGAATTTGCCGATGATGTTGTGGACGATTACGGAACCACGCGGTGTTTGCGCGATGAAGTCGTCAGCCTCAATCTGAGCGCCGTCCTTTAGCAAAACCTGATGAATGAGGTCCTCTGTCTTCTTATGACCGATTGACCCGGGCCACCGTTCCCCAGTCCGGCAATCTCTGCAGTGTAGGCATAGGCTTGTTTCGAGTTGAATGCGTCATGCAAGGAGGGGGATTGAGCTGGCCCTGTGCTTGGAATCACCAACGCAGCAATCAGACCCAATTGGACGAAAATGCGAGGTATTTGCAACGCTAGTTACGATACAAGAGACCGGTATGAGTCACAATGGGTGGCTCCCTCGGACCAGTCGAAAAAGGGGCACTTACGACAATTTCAAAGTGTAACTTCAAGTCCCGAGAAGTCGCGTTTCCGGAAAGTGGCTTTTCTGAGGATCCGTCACGTCAGCGGGTGAGCGGAGTCCACTCCTATTCTCCGGCTTCGAGCTTAGCAGTCATCAAACCTACTTTTTCAACGCCTGAACTACGCATCACGTCAATGGCCCAAGCCACGTCGGCGAAGACGACGGTATCTCCGCCGTTTACGAAAGCGACCTTCTCGGCACGGAGCTTGAATATGTTATTGAGCTGGCTGCCCAGATCGTCCCAACTAGCCGTATCGTCGTTGATCTTCAAGTGATTGCCCTCTAGCACCTGCACGACTACGACCTTGTAATCAGTGCCCACCTCGCGGTGCGAAGGCTGGGGAACGAGCGCTTCCAGACCCTTGGGTGTCAGGGGCGTGATAACCATGAAGATGATCAACAGCACCAATAGAATATCGATCAGCGGAACAACGTTCATTGAGGCCGTCGGCCCGCCCTTTTTTCCCGCTACTTCCATTCCCATAGTCGTTGCTCCTCCGCCAGAATGGCAGCCGGGTCTACAAACCCTGCAGTGGTCCAGCGCCACCAAAAAAGCGCGGTCACAGATTTGGACACCAGTGGGGATCGGTTTGTTCCGATTAATAACGGACATCCGCAGCTTTACCGGACGTGCACTGAGATATTCGCAACTCCCGAAAAGTCGCGTTTTCGGAACCTGGGGTACTGGTCCTCCAGTTGACGATAATCCCGTTTATCAGGAGTTGCCTGTCTTTTGGTCTAGGCCTATATTCGAGTCATGCGGTGGCCGATCATACTTCCGCCCGGCCTTCTCTTCTTCCTTTGCATCTATTCTGTTCCAGTTCACGCTCAGTTAGGTGTGTCCGTGGCTACATGCACATCAGGACCAGCGAAAAGCGATACCGGATCGACAGACGCCGAGACTGAGGGTCCCAAGGTGGTCATCGATGACGTGACATTCGATGACCCCATACACGAGCCGATCTCAGTTGTGGATGACGCGATTGAGGAGGCCAACCACCTGGAGTTTGACGCAAACTCATCCGGCTGGATCAACGAATTCGCCGAAGTCTCAATCAAAGAGCGATGGCAGAACGATGGCTATTTCCGAGCCAAGGCGAGCGCTACGGCAGAGCGCCTAGGCGGGGATTCCAATACGCAACATTTCCACGTAATCGTTCATCTCGACGAGGGCTTGCAATATCATCTGGGCGCGTTAACCTTTTCCGATTCCAATCCATTCCCAAGGGCGGACGTTAATCCATTTTCACTGACTGAATTGCGAGAGCTTATACCGTTACGGGAAGGAGAGATTTTCGACATTTCCAAAATTAGGGCAGGTATTGAGGCTCTGACCAAGAAAATACCTCGCGATGGGATTTATTGATTTCACCGCAGTTCCAGAAACACAGATCGACGACAACCTACAACGAATCTCGCTCAACCTGAGTCTCGACAAGCAGAAGCAGTACCGCGTCCTAGACTTCAGTGTGGTCGGCCTTGATCCATCGCTTGAAGCTCGCCTCAGATCCAAGCTATTTACCACGGACTTCTTCGATCCAACCGCTTTCGATGAATTCGTAAAACAGAACCGCTCCTCCTTACTTCGACTCAACGAGAGGGACTATTTGCACGAGGTGCGCAATATAAGGCTAGGAACTGTGGACCTTTCCTTTGATTTTCGGCCGTTGAACTCGCCCGATTGCCGCGAACGCCCACAAAACTGAAACGCCAAACCCGAGTTATTTGTTGCGTCCCACGCCCAAGTCCTGATAAGTCCTCTTATCGTCATGTGGCTTTTGGCCGATTCCCACATTCCGATAATCCCGTTTTCCAGGACCTGACCAATTCGGTTGTTCACAGACCGATTCGGGTGATCAAATTAAAAAGCCGAAACTTGTTAGACTAGTGGGTGATGCCGTTCACTTTATCTCATCCCGCCGCAATTCTTCCCATCCATTCTCGCTTTAGGAAATGGATTCCCCTGTCATCTCTAGTCGTGGGAAGCCTGGTTCCAGACGTTGGATATTATTTTCCAATGCCTGAGCAGTATAGTCAGGGTGCACATTCATTGTTGGGCGTTTTCACCTTTGCTCTGCCCGCCGGTATCGTCGCATTGCTCATCTTCTACTGGGTTGCCCCCCACATTGCCTTTTTGCTGCCTAGCCCGCACCGAGAAGCCCTTCAGCCTCGAATCAAGGTTCCCAGGTCTCTTCGTGAAGTTTTGACGGCAGGTTGCGGCATTGTTTTAGGTGCGGAGACCCACATCTTGTGGGATTCCTTCACGCATGAAAGTGCATCGTTGGTGGAGCGAATTCGGTTGCTTCATGCACCACTTTTTGGAACCAGGTTTCCCGTTTATCAGGAGTTGGCTTAGAGCACCGACGTGCCTGGGCCACTTTGCGAGTAGTAGGAGTTATCTGCGATTTTCTTGCCGCGTGCAGCATAATCGATTCCCTTCCAGTATTCTCGCCATTTCTCCCATGCTTGAAATTCCTGACCCGACGGTGTGTCAAGGAAGGAGAGAATCATAGGTATGTCTTCAGCGATAATCCATTGCGCGTTCAACATAGAGAGCTGTGAAAGAACCTCGACAATGATGGACCGGCCATCGCTGTCTTTGAACTCCGGCCATTCTCTTTCGGCAAAGATTCTGTCCGTCTCTTCATGGACCTGCTTTTCATTCAACTTGGCAGATTCCCATCTGAGGAGTAGGTCCCGCAGAACATTCCTGAGATCTTCAAGGTCTCGGTTCGCTGGCGCTTTCGAGGTATTCATTTGAAATACATTACCTCAATACGATGAAGCCAAGTCCTGATAAGTCCGCTTATCGGAATCTGGCCGGAAAAAGCCACATTCCGATAATCCCGTTTATCAGGACTTATCCAGTCCGAGGAAGACCTTTCAAAGTTTTGTCGGTCGGAAAACAGAACTCGATTTCATCGTCAGCGACCAGGTCATTATGGTGAGTACAAAGGGACGGTCTCCAAGACGCGTCCGTTAGTGTCAAATCTCACAACATAATATGTGGGCAGAAGAGGCGCAAACGGTGATGCGTAAACGTATTCGCTGACGCACCCAACTGGCAGGTCTTTCGGTAAAGGTCCGAAGAAATCTCCGCACGGTTCAACTCGTTTCGGCTTACCAAGTCTCGCAGAAACTTGCGACTCGCTGGCACCTGTTTTGACTTTGTCGAAGCCGTCCGACAGCTGGCGATCTCGATAAATGGCCCAAGCAAGCCAGCAGGCTGCGGCCAAAACGAGCCAGCAGAGCGCGAAGAGAATGCGATGTTTCATGCATGCGAAGAATAGGGCATATGGGCTCCCAATGGAAAGCAAGCGCGAGTCCTGACAAGTGCTGTTGTCCAAAACTGGACCTCGGCCCGAAATCCCAGTCTCCGATAATCCCGTTTATCAGGACTTAGCCGCCCGTGCGTCAGATCCGTGGTGTTGTATGCGATAAATTGTCGGATGGCTCGGTATCGCGGCTCCGATCCCTGCTCCTCCCGCCAACCCGATCATTGTGGCGACGCCGACAACAGCACCTTGGCCAATTCCACAGAAGTTGAGTCCACCACTGGAATTGGAACATCTGGTTGCCGCAGCGCCGATTCCACCACCAGTTATGGCACCTACAGCTCCAAGGGCGAGAGCATTGCGAAGGCGGTGGCTCTTATCCAGCAGAGTCACGCGCATCACATCTTCTTTCTTGATCCCCACGTCGCCGCCTTCTCGTAGCTGTATCGATTCGTCAGTGACTGTGGAAAACGTTCCCTTGTGCCTCTTGAGATTTGTCTCGATAATTTCGATTCTCTGACCAGCGTGCAAAGTATTCAGCGCCCCCCACGAGTTTTGGGCCGTTTGAGCGCGCGAAAGAAGTGGCATTCCCAGTAGCATCGCTAAGAGCGTGAACTTGCGCATGGAGTCTCCTTTTAGCTGGATTTTGACTTCCAGGATGGCCACTCTTATACACCTGAGACCCCTTCGAGTCAGCCTCTCAAATCGACGGGGCTCCAACTCCTGATAAGTTTGAATGTATAGGTCGAGGGAGGAGCGCTTGGTGTACAAACGCTGAATTCAGCGCCCGCTGATTCAGAAACACCAAGGAGGCTCCCCCATGCAAAGTATGTATTACATCGGCCTAGACGTTCACAAGCGCAAGATCAGCTACTGCGTCAAGGACAGCAGCGGCAAGATTCACTCCGAAGGATCGATTCTCGCCACACGGCTCGATCTGGACGGCTGGATGAAGACCCTTCCGCAGCCGTGGACCGTCGCCATGGAGGCGACGGTATTCACGGGCTGGATTTACGATCACCTCCGGCCGCATGCGGCCGCCCTGAAAGTGGCGCACCCCTTGATGTTGCGAGCCATTGCGGCTGCGAAAAAGAAGAACGACCGCATCGACGCCAGCAAGATTTGCGACTGCCTGCGCTGTGATTTTCTGCCGGAATGCTATATGGCTCCGACGGCCCTGCGCGAACGACGCCGCACGTTGCGCTATCGCAACCTTCTGGTGCGTCAGATGGTCCAAACCAAGAACAAGATCGCCGTTCTGCTGATGGAAGCGGGGGTGAGCTACAACAAGCAAAAGCTGCACAAGGCTGGCTACTTCAGCGACCTGATCCATACCAATCCTGATATTCCCGACGGATTGCGGCCGCTGCTGCACCTGTGCCGTAACACGGTCGTCCGCCTAGGCAAGACCGAAGGCGCCTTGGTGCGGTCCCTGCAGCGGGACCAACTGCTGCGAGAACGCATCGAGCGGTTGATGACCATTCCGGCCGTGGGACCGATCACCGCCTTGACGTGGGCTCTGGAAGTGGGCGACGTCGCGCGCTTCTCCTCGATCAAAAAAGCCATCAGCTACTGCGGGCTCTGTGCGGCGGAGAAAAGTTCAGCGGAGACAGTCAAACGCAGCCCACTCTCTAAGCAACGGAACCGGCATTTGCAAACAACTCTGATCGAAGCGGCCAAGATGGCGCCGCGCAACAGCCCGGCTTTGGCGATGCTCTACGAAAGTGAGAAGCAGAAACACAACGCCAACCGTGCCACGTTAGCCGTCGCACGTAAGCTGGTCACCTACTTGATGGCCGTCGATCGGCGTCAGACGGATTTTCTGCTTATGGAAAAGCAAACCCGCACCGCCGCTTAGCGGCGGAGAAAGCAAAGGATTTCTGCAGCGCGTGGCCTGCCAGGCCTTGCTGGAAGCCGACTGGGCAACGGGCCCAGCTCCCGAAGGCCCACTCTGATAAGTTTCAAGGCTGGCAGGAGATCACACACTCAATCTTCTGGACAGTGGAAACTGCGCCAGCAAATGGAAGTCTGGTTCTCCATAGTGAGGAACCGAGGCCGTGAGGCCAGCGCACGCGTTGAAGGATCGAAAGAAATTACACCTGCGCTCCTCCCGAGCGCGTCAGGAGAAGCTTTGCCCTCTTGACAAAGACCTATCATGGAAGTCCGCTTCTCGGTAACTGGCCTTTCCCGAAACCCACATTCCGATAATCCCGTTTCTCAGGACTTGGCGTCGGGAATATGTCGCCCTGCCAAGTAGCGAGTAAGGAAGAAGCCTGCAATTCGTCCCATCGCAGCGCCCAACCCGATCGCCAAAAGGTAGACGCCTATCAGAGCCACGCCAAACCAATTAACATTCAACTCTTTCCCAATTCTGACGCCGAAATACAGGACGGCGGTGGAGAACAAAAACGAAGTTAGCGTAGCCGTTGTCGAAACGAAGATGGCATACAAGCCCGTCCGCCGATGGCGGGGTAGGAAAAGTAAGACAGTCCCAGAGAGGACGAAGAAGAACCAGACCGGCACGATGAAGAAGAAGGGCATTTGCTCTGGCTACGATTGTGCCACAAGGGTTCATCTCGTCTTCTGCACCATGAACTTTACGTGACCTTCTGGCCAACTCCTGATAAGTCCGCTTATCGGTAACTGGCTTTTCTCCGATTCCCACATTCCGATAATCCCGTTTATCAGGACTTGGGTTCTCCCGTACAATCTGGGCATCGGAGGGTACGATGCGCTCGGCTCACCTCGTCTTCATTTTTGTCTGCCTCTCGATGCTCCATGCTCAGGACAGCCCGAAACAGACGGAGCGTACTGTCTTTCTGACTCACCGAAAATTTTGGCTGGCATCCGGCGGGTTCACTCCGAATAACCAGGCCAAACCAGATAAGGCGTTATCGGATTACGTGAAAGACTTTCGTAAGCAATGCCCGAAAATCATTGTGACGGATGCGCAAGGCAAAGCTGACTACGCCGTCACTATAGATTTTATCGGCTTGTTTCAGGTGAACGCTCTAACATTTCAGGTTGCAGTTTATAGCCGGAACGCTGGCGTTATTTATATGGGCGGGACCAATTTTCTGAAGAACGCAATCAAAGACGCCTGCAATGCAATCGGAACAATCAAATAAATCGATGTCGGAGTAGCCGCCCCGAGATGCCTGTTAGGAGGAGCAAATCTTTCCCAAGTCCTGATAAGTCCTCTTATCGGTAACTGGCTTTTGTCCGATTCCCACATTCCGATAATCCCGTTTTTCGGGATTTGGCCGCATAGTTAGGGATCAGGTGTTTACTTGACACTTCAAAAGTAATGTCGCCAGTCAAAAACTACTCGGATACCCGCAGTCGCAATCGTGCGTAGGTGCGGATTGGGCGCACCCTCCGGTGAGATGACCGAGAACCCGCTCGGTTTGTCGAACCCAACATAAGGCTGAATCGTCAAACCGGAGCTCTGATCCAACGAGAAGGTGCGGAACTAGCGGTATTCGAGAATTGGGAATTCCACTTCAATTGAGTTCACCGCAACGAGGGTAGCGTTGGCCGGCGGTACGCCCGGAGTTGGGACGAGAATCGGGTGGCCGCGACCGTTACGATACAAACTCACACCCACCTCGCGCCCGAGCACGAACTGAAATCGGCCAATGCGTGTTGCGATTCCTGCCTGCCAGGGAATTAGACCGCCATTGGCAGCCTGGACCGCCATCTTCTGCAAACTGGTCTTCGAGGTGAAGGCCAGCACGGGGGCGGCTAGGACCAAGTCGCCCGGGATTAGCCAGAAGGGTAGCCGCAAGCGTGCGGTGATGGCACCGCGGCCGGGCACCGTTGAGACGCCGGTCGCGTGTGCATCGTCCCGAATGCCAAATTCGGCAAACGTCAGGCCGTCGCTGGATTCATTCAGCACGCCTTCGAGGCCGATGCCCAGCCGTACTGCTGCCTCGATTCCCCCAATTCTGTTCGGATCGGTCTGAGTGGGCCCAAATGCGCCGATCAGCACTCCGGCACGGATCGCCGTCGATAACCCAATAAACGGCCCCAGCTCGGCCCGGAAGCGGGGGAGTTCTCCGAAGCCTTCGCTCAGCGCAGGAACAGGTGTTTGCACGATGATCGGCCCGGTCGTCCGGATGGCATCGCCAGTACCAGACGCCGCGGGAAACCGTGCCTGGTGACAGATATCAAACGCTTCCGGCAGAATGGGCGAAGGATCGTCAGACGCCGCGACTGCAACCTTCCCGGTGAAAGCGTCGAGCAATTGTGCAAGGCTGTCGTGGACGGCGGCTGCGGCACGATCTGCGTCCTCAGGCCGCATATACGCATCACCCAGACCAACGAAGGAGTGACCAGCCCATGTGACCATCGGTACTCCGTGCTCGCTGTAGTAATCGTGCGTACCCTTCCGCACTGCGGTCGTGCCCCAGTTACCGGTTACGTGTCCCGCGGCAAAACTGTCCTCCAGGAAGTGCAACGCGAAGGCTTCATCCGCGAGCGCCACAAGCACTGCTTGCGTGCGTATTTCGGGAGCATCTCCACCGCGGGCAATGTGCTCCGCCACGGCGAGAGCGCGCAGGTGATACCACACGTAGGTTGCAACGGCATTGAGGTCAGCGTTAGGGCCAAGCGCAAGCCGCGCATAGTCCAAGGGCTCCATATCGACCTTTGGTCGAGCAAGCAGAAAGTGTGCGTTGTTCGACTGTGCGCGGGTAACGTACTCGGGATCGGTGCGTTGCAGTGCGATATCAGAATCACGCACGGCGTTCACGCGCTGATCGCGTCGCCCAGCGGCAGCCAGCTGCGTTTTTAGCCGTGCGTCTACTCGTACCACACCCAGAATCCACCGAGTGTTGAGGATCTCGTTGAGCATGTCGCTGGCAGAGCACGAGTGATCCCCGGCGATGGCGGTCCAGGTTGCGTAGTCGATGCAGGTAGGATTTGTTCCCTGGACCAGTTGGGCGACGTGCTCACACAGGCGCACCTCATGTCCGGAGCGAGCGTCGGACCACAGCTGCTGCAGCAGCACTTGCTGCTCTGGATCGAGTCGCTGCACCGCGAAAACCGCGATGTCCCTGTGCTCGGGACCCACCCAAGCCAGTGCGGGCACCAGTTGCAGCGCGACGAGGCATGCAATCCGTGCGGCCTCTCTGGTTTTCCTTGCTAGAAGATGCCCAGGCATGACTCTCTTTTATGAGCAATCACGTCTCAGCGAGGACGAGGATCCCACACGTTCCTAAACGCCCGCTTACCGCTTGAGCAAACCGTATGGATTAGGTCAAACTATGCTCGATAGAAGTTCTACGGAACTGTAAGAAATGACAGCCGAC
>Ga0206953_1070_pt1 | contig 19706 bp, 17 predicted proteins | sample Alteio_BWOrgHeat_36_FD_152977 | JGI IMG/M metagenome (GOLD analysis project Ga0206953, IMG submission 152977) | Enriched cells from forest soil in Barre Woods Harvard Forest LTER site, Petersham, Massachusetts, United States -... | ecosystem: Environmental > Terrestrial > Soil > Temperate forest >...
GCATATTTTACCCAGGGTTTGGCAATTGAGCTTTCAAAGATCAAAAACAAGATTGAAAAGATTTCGATTGATGTAAAGATAAAAGAACGCCAAGGCGGAACACCCATTCTGCTTTCCGACAGACAGCTCAAAATTATTGAATATATCCAGAAAGTCGGGTATCTGCAAAACAGTGGTTTTAAGCAGATCTTTCCTATGGTTTCAGAAGATACGGTCTTAAATGAGCTGAAATATTTGATCAAACATGGTTTGGTTAAAAAGTCCGGAAGCACAAAAGGTGCCAAATATATACGGGTTTAGATATGAAATTTGCATCACTGGCAGAATATTTTGAAAAATTAGAAGGAACGTCCTCACGACTGGAACTTATCCAGATTCTTTCGGATTTGTTTAAGAAAAGTTCCGACCCACAGGAGATTTCAGAGATTTGTTATCTTGTGCAGGGAAGGATCGCGCCATTTTATGAACCGACTGAGATTGGCATGGCAGACAAAATGGTAACGCAGGCACTTGCACAGGCGTATAAAACAGATAAAGATACTGTTTGGGAACAGTATCAAAAAATAGGGGATATGGGTGAAGTTGCGCAGCATCTGAGTTTAAAACTCAAAGCGCAAAGTTCCAAAGTGTCGGTTGCGGATGTATTCCAACAGTTAACCACTATCGCAAACACTTCCGGTGAAGGATCTGTTGAAAAAAAGATCACTGCGCTTTCTCTGTTACTTTCATCAGTTGATGCTTTTTCAGCAAAATTTCTTGTCCGGATTCCGCTTGGTAAATTGCGTCTTGGAATCGGTGATCCAACAATTCTTGATGCGTTGGTAACGGCAAAAGTAGGCGAAAAGACACAGAGAAAAATTCTTGAAGGTGCCTATAACCGCACCTCCGATCTTGGTTATATTGCAAGCCATTTTTGGACCGGCGGACTCAAAGCTGTTGAGAGATTATCTGTAACTGTCGGCCGGCCGATACGATCAGAACTCTGCGAGCGTCTCCCTAATCCTGACAAAGTCATTGAGAAAATGGTTGAGGTTGACGCACAGTATAAGTATGATGGATTTAGAGTGCAGATTCATAAAGACGGAAATAACGTGCGCATTTTTTCCCGCAATCTTGAAGAAACGACTCATATGTTCCCCGAATTGATCGAAGCAACAAAAAAGCAAGTAAAGGCAAAAACAGCAATCCTTGATGGAGAAGCAATTGCATATCATCCGGCCTCAGAGGAGTTTCTTCCGTTTCAGGAAACGACAAAGCGCCGCCGCAAGTACAACATTGAAGAAACTGCAAAAGAGTTGCCTCTCAAAGCATTTATCTTTGATATTTTATATAAAAACAACAAATCCCTTCTCGATGAGCCGCTGACAAAACGTCTGAAAATTATGCAAGAAACAATTGAAGGTACTGAGGTCTTAATCCCTGCAAAATCTCAAGATATTTCTGATCCCAAGAAATTGACATTGCTTTTGGAAGAGGCGATTAGTAAAGGACTGGAAGGATTAGTTGTGAAGAAATTAAATTCTCCCTATGAAGCAGGAGGCCGCAATTTTAATTGGGTCAAACTCAAAAGACATTCATCAGGAGAACTTCATGATACGATTGACTGCGTTATCTTGGGCTATATCTATGGCAAAGGAAAACGGGCAGCGTTTGGCGCAGGCGCTTTGCTCGTCGGTCTATATGATAAAAAGAAAGATATATTTGTAACTGTTACAAGAATAGGAACGGGACTCACTGATGACGAATGGCGGAGTATTAAAGAGAAGGCAAAAGGTCTGGAAGTTGATCACAAACCTGCTCGGGTTGAGTCACTGATTACGCCAAGTGTTTGGCTCAAGCCCGAATTAGTGATTGAAGTACTAGCTGATGAGATAACACGCAGCCCGCTTCATACCGCAGGCGCCAAAGGCGCCGAGAGTGCCCCACGAGGTACCGCAGGCGCCAAAAGCGTCCAGAGAGGTACTGCGGGTTCGTCGATAAGTGAGGATAGAATTAAAGAACCCGGATATGCACTACGATTTCCACGGTTGGTTTCATTTCGGGACAAAGACAAAAAAGCAGAAGATGCAACAAGTGTTGATGAATTGATTGAGATGTATAAAGAGCAAGGGAAAAAATAATGCACTACGTTACTGATTTACATTTACACAGTAAGTACTCAAGAGCAGTTTCACCACAAATGACCCTTACTGTAATGGCCTCCTATGCAGAGCAAAAAGGCATTGATCTTTTGACTGCAGCAGACTTTACTCATCCGGTATGGTTTAAGGAAATTAGCTCTCTACTTGAGGAAGCAGAGGAAGGGTTATATCGTCTTAAAGATGATATCCGCAAGAAGCCTGTCCGTTTTCTTTTATCCACTGAAATTTCCAGCATTTACAAGCAGGGAGAAAAATTACGCCGTATTCATAATCTTATTTTCGTTCCGAGTTTTGAAACGGCTGAGAAATTTACGAAAGCACTTGTGTCACGCGGCTGCAACCTCAATGCCGATGGCAGACCGATTGTCGGAATCTCTTCTGAAGCACTCCTTGAACTACTTCTTTCAATTGACGAGAGAGGCTTTCTCATACCATGCCATATTTGGACACCACATTTTGGAGTATATGGATCAGCAAGCGGTTTTGCTTCGCTTGAAGAGGCATTTGGGAAGATGGCAAAGTATGTATATGGTATTGAAACAGGACTTTCCAGTGATCCAGATATGAATTGGCAGATAAAGGAACTGATGGACCGTACAATTCTTTCTTTTTCAGATGCGCACAGCCCGGCAAAAATGGTGAGAGAGGCAACGGTGTTTGATTTGGAAGAGCTCTCATATGAAAATCTCCGGCAGGCAATTATGCGTTTGATGACCAAATCACAGACCAAAAATAAGATTGCCTATACGCTTGAATTTTATCCCGAAGAAGGGAAGTATCATTTTTCAGGACATCGCAATTGCAAAGTATCAGTCGGACCGGATGAAATCCGTTCTGGAGGCACAACATGTCCTGTGTGTCAGCGCAAGCTGACCGAAGGAGTGCTGTACCGGGTGCAGGAGTTATCGGATAAAAGTCTTTTGGACCGCGTGGAAGCAAAATCAAACGCATTAGGTGTCAAATGGTACATTGATAAAAAGCATATACAACCGCCATATGTGAAATTGGTGCCGCTTCTGGAAATTGCGGCAGAATCCCTCTCATCAACTGTTTCCAGTCAAAAGTCAAAAGATCTGTATGCCAAACTCTGTGCTGAGCTTGAGTCTGAGCTTACTGTCTTGCTGCGTGCTCCGATTGAGGCAATTGAGAAAGTCGGGGGAATGAAAGTTGCCCAAGGTATCACCAAAGTTCGGGAAGGTACTATTGCCGTTGATCCGGGTTATGATGGAGAGTACGGCAAAGTTGCTATCTGGAAAGAAGGAGAAGTTAAAGAATTGTCTGATGTTCCGCAATTGAAGCTGGATTTTTAACTTATCTTTATTGTTCGGTCAAACAGTCTTACCTCTCCTTAACAAATTTATGGTATAGTAGAAAACATGAAGCTTATTGTCGGATTGGGTAACCCTGGAGAAAAGTACGCAAATACCCGGCACAATTTCGGTTTTTTGGTCGTTGATCATCTCCTAAAACACCTCGGAGATAACACTGTTGATTGGAACCACTCTGCAAAACTCAAAAGCGACACAGCGGTTTTCCCCCTCGGAGAGGATAAAGTCCTTCTTGCAAAGCCTCAAACGTATATGAATAACTCGGGAATGGCGGTACGACTTCTTATGGATTTTTATAAAATCGTGCCGGAGGATCTTTGGGTTGTATATGATGAGCTTGATTTGCCGATTGGCAGCATCAAAATCCGTTTCGGCGGCGCAGCAGCTGGACATCACGGTGTTGAGTCGATTATGAGTGCTGTTGATACCGATAAATTTTGGCGGTTCCGCATGGGAATTGGGGAGTCGCATGATAAGACACATCCTCTCGGGAGACAAGACATCCGGGATGCAAAAGAGTTTGTTTTGGATCAGTTTCATTCTGGTGAAGCGGGAAAAGTCCGGGAGATGATAAAACATGGCTCGGATGCCATTCAAACAGCACTGGAGAAGGGAATAGAATCTGCGATGAATAGGTTTAATACAAAATAGAGACTAGGCTTTAGGATTGAGGACTAGATATTTTTTTATATTTCTAGTCCCTAACCCCAAGTCCCTAACTTTATGCAATCGATTAAAAGTGTTCTCAGTAAATATAGCCCTACTACAGACAAATATATCTCGCGGGAATTTCAGACATTTGGCCTTCATTTGGCCGAATCACTTAATGATTACAAAGATAGAAGTCTCTATATTAAATTGGCAAAAACAGTCCATCGCCCGATTCTTGAAGAAGCACTCAGTTTTTCTATTGATAGCAATGCAACGAACAAAGGAGCTCTATTTATGTGGAAGCTGAAGGAATTACGAAAAGGAGAAAAAAAAGCGTCTAGCGTCTAGCTTCGAGCGTTCAGTTTTTGTTTTAAAAAATGTAATTAACTAACGCTACTAGACCCTAGCAACTAGAAGCTAAAAAAATGCAGCAGGTTCATGTCTTCATTTCAGGTCATGTACAGGGAGTAAGTTTTCGCTACTTTGTCAAGAGTAACGCACGTAAATTGGGTCTAACCGGTTGGGTGCGCAACACCGAAGATGGTGGGGTAGAGGCGGTTTTTTCCGGAGAAAAAGAAAAAATTGAGAAGATGATTGCATTTTGCAGGGAAGGTCCAATGCTTGCAGAAGTAAAACAGGTTGGTTTTGAATGGGAAGATTCGGAAGAGTTTATCGGTTTTACGATCCGCTAAGAGTTCAGAAAACTCGGAAGACTCAGAAGAACGGCGTTTCAGTGTGTCAGAGTATCAGAAATTCTGAATTTCCCATAACTCCGGCGTTCCGAGTTGTCTGGACTATTTGAGGGCTGCATCAATTTGCTGTTTGATTTGACTGTAGGGGACTGCGCCAACGATAGGAATGCCATTGATAAATGTTGTTGGTGTGCCGCTTACGCCCGCCGCTGATCCATCACTTAAATCTTTTGCAACTTTAGCGCTGGTATCTTTTGAAGATAAACAAGATGAGAATTGTCCTGTATCCATGCCCAAGGTGCCTGCAATCTGTGTTAGGTTATCATTTGTATACATGGATGTATCAGATTCATCTGGCTGATTTTTGTACATATAGTCGTGCCAAGCCCAGAATTGTCCTTGGTCGTTGGCACATTCTCCGGCTTCAGATGCCAATGTTGAAGCAGGGCCAAGAAAAGCATAATTTCTAAAATAAAATTTCACTTTGCCAGTATTTACGTAGTCTTTTATCAGGTTTGGTTCAACATTTTGAAACCATTGCTCGCAGAACGGACAGCGAAAATCAGCGAATTCAATAACTGTTACTTTTGCATTTGCATCTCCTTGGGGAGGATAGTTTCCAACACCAACATTTACAGGTCCGGCAGGCATTGGAGGAGTAGATGGAATGGTACCACCAGCAGTGTTTTGTGCAGGAGCGGCTGCACTGGCGGATTTAGCATCGTTAACTTGCTGCTGAAGATACATGACTTTGGAGGTAAGCATTCCGAGGATAAATGCAAAAATAATGACAACGAAGACCAAATATGCGTTCAGAGAGACATTCTTAAAGGAGAAGACATGCTTTGCGGAGTTTTTCCAAGCTGCTGATTTACCTATTTTAGCAAGCTTCTTTTTTAGTGAAATCTTTTTCATGAATATATCTATTGTATATCAAAAGAAATTAATTATGCAAGCGAATTATTTTTGGATAAAGCCCTACTGCTTTTTGGTAAAATGCTATAATCTAAAGTATCTATGGTAAATTTTCGACCGCTTTCTTCATTGGCAGGGTATTTGATTGATTCTCTGGAAGAAAAATCTCCGCACAGCCAGGAAGAACGCCGTATTACCGTCAATCCCATTGTGACAAAATTTGCTTTTTGGTACGAAAAGCTTCGCAACGCAATGGAGTTCCGTGAGGACGAGGTAATTCTTCGCAACACCATTGAACGCATTTTAAAAAGAAGACTTCTTCTTGGTGGCACTGGCAAAACAACTGCAAAGCCGTTGGTCAAAGAGTTACTGTGGGCTCGGTATCTCCCCGAAAACGATATTGGTGAATCGGTTGCACAAAGAGTAGAGGAGACAATTGATTTATATTTATCATTACGGCTTCGCGTTCTCGCCAAATATAAATTTTCCGAAAGCGCTATTAATGATTGGACGTATGACTTGATGTCTGCTGATATTCAATACATTCTTAATCCCAAACGGCCAAAGGAATTAATTGCCAACTTTATGTTCCATGTTCTCAAAGATGACGTGGCGATAGAAGAAGAATCGACCGAAACAAAAAATGCCCAAGTCTTTATTGCCGTCAGGAGGACTTTCGCACGTGATGATCTTGCCTTTTTGCGTTATCATTTGTTTTGTCAGTATTTCGGAAGATTGACAGCAAAGACACTTGATTATACTGTCGAACATTTCGTTGAAGGTTACCGTGAAATTCATAAGCAGATGAACTATATCGGCAGGGAAAGAGTCTATACCTATGTAAAACGAAGAACCGCAGCTTTTTTTATTTTTGAAGATATACTCGGTATCGACAAGGAAAATCTTAAAACAATCCTTGAGAATGAAGAGTCATTAAAAGAAGTTGTTTTTGAAGCCTGTGAGGTCCGGTATAAAAGCATCAGCGCCCGTGTGCGTACGGCTATTATCCGTTCTGTCATCTTCATCTTACTCACCAAAGTTGCTTTTGCATTCTTTGTGGAGGGAACATATGAGAAAATCTTTTATGGTCATGTGATCTGGTCTTCTATTATTATTAACACCAGTATCCCGCCGCTTTTGATGATTATTGTCGGTTTACTGATCAGAACTCCCGGGCAAGAGAATTCGGAGAGAATTTTTACCTACATCACAAGGCTTTTGTATGATGAGGACCCTGTTCTTGGCAACAAGCTGCTAATTTCCAAACCCAGGACCGAGAAAGGCTTTGTGACAGCATTTAATATTTTGTGGCTTCTTGCCTTTTTTCTTTCGTTTGGAGCAATTATTTATACCTTGTTCCAGCTGCATTTCAACCTCATCAGCCAAGCTATCTTTGTCTTCTTCTTGGCAATTGTTTCCTTCCTTTCATATCGTATTTCGTTATTGGCAAATGTATATCGGGTGGGAGAGAAACAAGGAATTGGCACCTTGTTTGTTGATTTTCTTTTTATGCCTGTCATTCGCGTCGGTCGTAAATTGACCCAAGGGATCCAACGGATCAATATATTCCTTATGCTGTTTGATTTCTTTATCGAAGCACCGTTTAAATTCCTTTTTGCCTTCTTTGATCAATGGTTCTACTTTCTCCACGGCAAGACGGAAGAATTGGAGTAATTATGTCTGAACAAGCTGAATCATCAATTAGGGATGCAAGATTGCAATATCCTCATGAATCATCTGAGAAAAGATTACTGAGCTATGAAGGTGAAGCACGAAGTTTGAGAAAATTCAGTTCTGAGATGTTACTGGCACAGATAGCAAGATTTGCGCGGAGGGAAGGTGCTCTACAAGCTTCGCATAAAGGGGGAGGTCCTCGGTTTAGGCGATCGGCAATGAGAAAAGCCTACGAGGTTATGAATGGCGAAGTAGGTAGAGATAAGCTTACAGATAAGTACACATTTACCGAGATGGTTAGAGAGATGCGTTATTCTGCTCCTGCATCTGTCCTTGTTTCTCCTGGAGCTAACGAAGATTCATTAGCTCGTCAGGTACGTGAGTTAGATGCGAATGATCAAAGACGTTTTTGTAAACCCCGTGATGGTGTTAAAGGAAAAGGTATTTCCGTTGCAACAGATCCTAACACAGCAATTACGTTTGCCCTTAGTAACAGTAAAAATCGTGAATATCTTATTCAAGCCTACGAAATTCCAGTGCAAGACTGGCGATATATTTTACATCGAGACGTAAATCAAGTAATGCAACGTGAAGATCCTCGTTGGCGAATTGCTTATGAAAAAGTGAGACCAACTGTTGTAGGTGATGGAGAATTAACTATAAGTCAGCTTGTTCACGCAAGTAATGAAATTCCAAGATACGCAAAATTGAAGTATCGTACACATACTCAAAGGAAAATGCGAAGAGTTGTTCCAGGAGAAGGTGAGCAAGTGGATGTGATTGATAGTGGGAATATCTCAAAAGGAGGATATGGACGATTACCTGAACCTCATGAGTTAGAAAACATGGATCGCTTTATGTTACAGTTTTTACATGATTTAGAAGAGAAAATCGGTGGGAAATTGCCAACAGCATGTGTTGATATCGGGATAAAAGATCCATCAGTTCTTCAGCAAGAATATGACTTTGAAGAAATGAAAAAAGCAGTAGTATTTTATGAGTTTCAGGTGCCTTTTGGATACGAAGGCTATGTGCGTGCTGCTGCTGGTCAGCAAGAAGGGTTGAAACGGTTATTGCCAAAGACATTATTTATGACCACTCTCAATTGGAACCTCGGAAAATCTCTGCTGATAAGTGGCTCGCCGAGAGTAGCAAAAGCTCACCAAGAAACAGTGCAAAAAGAAGAAAGTTAATACTTTCCTTTTGGTAACTTATCTTGACACCCTGACCCTAACTTGCTACTATGGATAAACATTATGGCAGATAAAACATTTACCGATAAAAGTTTCCAAGAAGACGTACTCAAAAGCGAGAAGCCTGTTGTTGTTGATTTCTGGGCACCGTGGTGCGGTCCGTGTAAGATGGTTTCTCCGATTATTGAGGAACTGGCAAAGGATTATGAAGGTAAGGTCGTTATCGGCAAACTCAACACGGATGAAAACCCTGAAACTTCCGGACAATATAACGTAATGAGTATCCCGACAGTTATGATATTCAAAAATGGCAAGCCTGTACAAGCAATGATCGGTGTCCAAAGCAAACAGACATACAAAACAGAAATTGATAAAGTCCTTAGTTAGCGTCTAGTAAATTAGCGTTCAGCGTTTAGTTACTTATGAGTGTAATAATATAGTTAACTATACGCTAAGCACTAAACTCTAAACGCTTTTTTATTATGTACGACGTAATTATTCTCGGTTCAGGTCCTGCCGGACTCACAGCAGCTATTTATACCACCCGCGCAAGTTTAAAGACACTGGTTATTGCCGGTGAAAAATGGGGTGGACAATTGCAGTTAACAACCGAAGTTGAAAATTTTCCCGGTTTCCCCGAAGGAATTCAAGGGCCTGAACTTATGACAAATATGCGAAAGCAAGCAGAGCACCACGGTGCAGAATTTGTGGATGAAAATTTTACCAGCGGTGATTTTTCCAAATCTCCCTTTACGGTCCAAGCAGGAGAGAAATCATATCAGGCAAGAGCAATCGTGATCGCAACGGGTGCTGACACGAGATGGCTTGGCGTTCCGGGTGAAAAAGAAAAGATCGGACGAGGTGTTTCTTCATGCGCTCCGTGTGACGCGCCGTTTTTCCGAAATAAAAATGTTATTGTTGTTGGCGGCGGGGACAGTGCGATGGAAGAAGCACTTGTTTTGACGAGGTTTGCACAGAATGTAACGGTTATTCATCGTGGTGATACGCTTCGTGCAAGTGAAGTGATGCAAAAGCGAGCCTTTGACAATGAAAAAATCGATTTTATCTTCAACACTGCTATTTCGGAAGTGAAAGGTGATCAAAAAGTAGAAAAAGTAGCTCTCACAACAAATTGCACCGACGGATCGATCATTATAAAACCGGGTGAGCATATGGCCACAACAACTGTTGATAAAGTTGGCGGAACGGAAATAAAGCGAGGAGAGAACACACTTGAGTGGGAGCTAGCAACAGATGGCATTTTTGTTGCAATCGGACATATTCCTAACTCCAAAGTATTCCAAGGTATTGATGTCGACGAAAAAGGATTTATTATCGTGCACGAACATACAAAGACGAATAAAGAAGGCGTTTTTGTCGCTGGTGATGTCCATGATCGCCAATATATGCAGGCCATAACCGCAGCAGGTTTCGGCTGTGCAGCTGCTCTTGAAGCCGAACGCTGGCTTGAAGCCCAGAAATAATCCTGTAGCAATAAATCCAGCCTATTGACAGCCTCACAGGCCTATGGTAATATAGCTGATACGAACTGAAGAAATTTCGTTTATGATGATCTATAAAGTTATACTTTTTCACACAAACTGACGGAGTAACGTGTCTTCATAACTCAGCAATTTCTTTGTTTCTGTCCAAATTTTCGCTCTTTTAATTTCATTTATTAGTTACAGGCCAAGCTAGCTACAGCGAGTAGTCGTTAGGTTTTCAGTTGTGCAAGCTAAAAGCTAATGGCTGTGAACTGAAATTGGGCCGGTAGCTTAGTTGGTAGAGCGCGTCTCTTGCACAGACGAGGTCGAGAGTTCAAATCTCTTCCGGTCCACCAAAAGTCGCGTGTTTGACTTCATTCTTTGGGGCAAACCCTCTAGTAAGAGAGGGTTTACCTCAGAGACATGATTGAAAGTTACGGGCTGAATTTTCTGTTTACCCAAAGGGCAAAACATATTCAGTTGAGCTAATAGCTCTTTAAAAAGTGAAGAGAATATCCCGCGTAATGTTTAACCCCCTGCCGGGGGGTAATCCATGGCATTATACGGGATAAAAATGTCTTAAATTTATTTATTAATGCCAACAATGGATGCCTAGGAGATTTTGACCGAGGAAGGACGCATACGGCGGCGATACTCGTCGGGGAGGTGCCATAAACCTTTGATCCGGCGGTTTCCGAATGGGGAAACCTCTCCAGTTTTACTGGAGGGCCACATATGAAGTTAATTCCGTAAGGGGTTATATTAGTGTGTGGCTGGGTACGGCGTGAACTGAAACATCTTAGTAACGCCAGGAATATAAATCATATGAGATTCCGTTAGTAGCGGTGAGCGAAAGCGGAACAGCCTAAACCACTTTTGTGGGGTTGCAGGGCAGACGACATTCGATGTGTTTGTGATAGCAGAAAGATCCGGAATGGTCTTCCAAAGAGAGTGAAAGACTCGTATGCGAAATTGCTAACACCGATAGTTTGTACCTAAGTACCATGAAGCACGATAAACTTTGTGGGAATCTGGGTCGACCACGATCCAAGGCTAAATATCAGAATCTACCGATAGTGAACTAGTACCGTGAGGGAAAGGTGAAAAGCATCCCGGAAGGGAGATGAAACAGAACTGAAATTGTTGGCTAACAAGCAGACAGAGCTCCAATTTATTGGGGTAATGTTGTGCCTATTGAAGAATGAGCCGGTGAGTTTTTGACTGCTGCGTTAGTTTAACCAACTTCGTTGGGAAGACAAAGTGAAAGCGAGCCCTAACTGGGCTATCTTAGTAGCAGTTATTAAACCCGAAACCGGGTGAGCTAACCTTGAGCAGGTTGAGCCCCGCTGAAGAGCGGGGGGAGGACCGCACTCGTATCCGTAGCAATGGGTTGAGATGACTTGAGGTTAGGGGCAATATGCCAAACGAACCCGGAGATAGCTGGTTCTCCCCGAAATATATTAAGGTATAGCGCTGGTTAATTGCGACAGGGGGTAGAGCACTGAATGGATCGTGGGGGAGCAATCTCTCGCATCCAAACAAACTCCGAATACCTGTACGTTTATTCCAGTAGTCAGACTTGTCGGGCTAAGCTGATGAGTCTAAAGGGAAACAGCCCAGATTCCCAATTAAGGTCTCTAAATAAAAGCTAAGTTTTTAAGGAAGTCACGACCCATAGACACCCAGGAGGTTGGCTTAGAAGCAGCCATCCTTTAAAGATAGCGTAACAGCTCACTGGCGGATGGTTTGTGGCGCCGAAAATGTATCGAGGATAAAGCTTTTTACCGAAATTGGAAACTTCATGACAATTTATTGTCATGGATTGGTAGGGGAGCGTTCTATTTGCAGTGAAGTTGGTCTGTAAAGACTGGTGGAGCGGATAGAAGTGAGAATGCCGGCATGAGTAGCGCAATGCAGATGAGATATCTGCACACCGAAGACCCAAGGTTTCCTCCGCAATGTACATCATCGGAGGGTAAGTCGGCCCTAAGGACCTTCCTCGCTAAAGGGGATTAGTCCGATGGACAAGTTGTTAATATTCAACTACAGTGTATGCGAATTTTAAGGGAGTGACGAAGTTGGAACACTCAAGCTGTATACGTACAGTCTAAACAGTAAGATAGTGATGATTGGCAAATCCGTCGTCGTGGTTAATCGAGCTGTGATAGAAAGTTCCCTGGCAACAGGGGATGATTTGATCTTTTTCAGCGTCCAGGAAAAGCTTCATTATGCTGACCGCAAGGTTTAGCAAAACGCATATGGTACCGTACCGCAAACCGACACAGGTGGGTTGGTCGAGAAGACTCAGGTGAACGGGAGACAGAGGATTAAGGAACTCGGCAAAAAAGCTAGGCGTAACCTATGGGAGATGCCTCGCCGTATCATTTCGATACGGCCACAGCAAAAGTTTATTTGGCGACTGTTTATCTAAAACACAGGTCCCTGCAAAACCGAAAGGTAACGTATAGGGGCTGACACCTGCCCAGTGCTGGTAAGTTAAAAATCTCGGATGAAGTTCGCAAGAATCAGTCTAGGATTTAAGCTCCAGTAAACGGCAGCAGTAACTATAACTGTTCTATGGTGAGTTTCGTCGCCTTAGAAGTGGAGTGTTTTAGCAATAATTCTGCTATATGCTGGAAAGTCTGAGTATCTCACACTAGTTGAACTCTATTTTAATTAGAGTTATACTGAAAATGTGATGAGTGCAGATAATCAGCAGGAAAGACTTAAGCTAGCTAATTGGATTGTAGGGTTCGTCGATGGAGAAGGATGTTTCTCAGTATCGATTTTTAAGAACAGAACAAGTAAAAGTGGATTTCAGGTAATGCCTGAGTTTGTAGTTACCCAAGGTCAGAAAAGTATTAGTGTCTTAGAAGATATAAAAACTTTTTTTGGCTGTGGCTCTATTTTTGTTAATAGACGTCATGACAACCACAAAGAAAATATTTATCGCTTTTGCGTTCGTTCCCGAAATGACTTATATGAGAAAATAATTCCTTTTTTCAGAGAGAATTCACTAAGGACTTCTAAACAAAATGACTTCATATTATTTTGTGAAGTAGTTGAGATGATGAGAAATAGTCATCATTTAACATTAGAAGGTCTTGAAAAAATTAGACAGCTCAAGAATCCTCAGAGACTATACGCAGAACCCCACATTGGGGAAGATATAGTCCGAACTCTATAGCGATATAGAGAGTCTAAGGTAAAGCAAGCCTTAGGAGTAACAGATTGAGCGAAGTTCCTTGTCGGGCTTGAAGGTCGTAAAGCAAACCCGACGTTAAACACCAACTATATCGGTGAAGCCCTAACTTCATTAAAAAAAGGGTAATACCGAGGGAAGTCGTAATTGACCCTGTAGAGACTACACGTTGGCTCCGCCAATTGGCGGATGAAGATATAGTCCACGCAACTAGTAATAGTTGATTGATCGTGAAGTTCCGACCCGCACGAAAGGTAGAACGACCAAATAACTGTCTTAATCCTTTACCCGGCGAAATTGAGATGGCTGTGAAGACGCGGCCTAGGTATACATGGACAAAAAGACCCCGGGAGCTTTACTGTAGCTTGGCATTCGCAAGCTTACTCTAATTGTTTAGAATAGGAGGGAGATTCGTCATCAGTGAAATACCTCTCTTTGGAATGAGTGAGCGTTACTTCGACCCGCGTAAAATTACGGGCGGAGAACAGTGTCTGGTGGGCAGTTTTACTGGGGAGGTAGGCTCCTACAACGCAACGGAGCCGCACAAAGGTTGGCTAGTCATGGATGGAAATCATGATGATAGTGCAAACGCATAAGCCAGCTTGACTGCGAGACCTACAAGTCGAGCAGGTACGAAAGTAGGTGTTAGTGATCCTGTGATGCATAGTGGTATGCACACAGCTTAACGGATAAAAGCTACCCCGGGGATAACAGGCTGATCGCATCCAAGCGTCCACAGCGACGATGCGGTTTGGCACCTTAACTACACATTGGGGCGCCTAGAGAGTAATCTCTAAAGCTTGATTATTCAAAAACGTACGATAGAGGTACGTGTGAATAAAAAATACTAGTCAAAATCGGTGAACACCATTAGAAGCGAACAACTAATGGTCAATACCGAGGGAATCGCCTCTGCGGAGGTGACCCGTATCGACTTTCTCGTATACAGCGAGAAGAGGTGAATTCTATGCTCTTGAGCGTAAATCTATAATTCACCTAAACGGCTAGCTCCTTTTACCAAAAAGGATGAAGGTATAGTCAGTGCACATGGCAACATGTGATTCGACAGCGATGTCGGCTCATCACATCCTGGGGCTGGAGAAGGTCCCAAGGGTCCGGCTGTTCGCCGGTTAAAGTGGTACGCGAGCTGGGTTCAGAACGGCGTAAGCCAGTTCGGTCTCTATCCTGTATACCCGTTTGAAATTTGAGGAGGTTCGTCCCTAGTACGAGAGGACTGGGATGAGGGAATCCCTGGTGTGTCGGTTGTTCCACGAAAGTGGGCACTGCCGAGTAGCTAGATTCCCATCGGATAACCGCTGAAAGCATCTAAGTGGGAAACCGTCTCCAAGATAAGATTTCGATGGTCCGTAAGGACCGAAAGACCCCTGGAAGACTACCAGGTTGATAGGAGGGCAGTGGAAGCTCTGTAAAGAGTTAAGCTTACCCTTACTAATGGTCGACGAGTAAATTTTAAGTCATTTTCTCTTCACTTTTCAAGGAGCTATGCTAAAGCATAGCTACGCAGTCCTCTGAAGGCCGCAAGGCCGTAAGAGGGCGAGGAACCTTAAGATTTACTAACAAAAACTTTCTGGTGATTGAAGCGTTATGGCACCACCTCTTCCCATTCCGAACAGAGAAGTGAAACGTAACAGCGCTCACGATACTCCTATTGGGGGAAAATAGGTCATCGCCAGGATATTTTTGTTAGTAAAAGAGATTAGATCCAAACAAACCGCCAGTAAGGGCGGTTTTTTGGTGGAGAAATTGACAAGCTTAGATTATCAAATATAATACCTTCTATGGGATTAATACACGAATTAGGACGTGCAGTTGTGGAAGGGGTTCGGGATTGGGTCGAAGAAGGAGATTCAGCAGTCGTACCTAGATTAGACGTTATAGATAGACATACCTTAAAAATAACTTATGTAGATCCTGTAGCTCCTAATCCAAAGGGCAAGGTTGTAATTATCCAACATGGCGATTTTTCTGGAGAAACTGATTGGCCAGCTGCCCCTGATGTGCAGTGGAATTCTTTATCGGGCAGAGTGATTGTCCGGCCTGGCATAAAAGGTAATGAAACTAGTAGAATTAGTGAAGTTCGAGCTTCAGGTGATCACAAAGTTTTAATTACAGGCTTGGAGTTAGATAGAGTTAAAGCAAAAGGCAAAGCGAAAATTATAATAAGAAGTTACAGTTCACCCAGAGAAGTAATTGTGCGTAACAGAGGAAGAGTGAAATTATTATCACCAAGACAATAAGCAAAGGTTACTGTGGAAGTTGAAGAAATCCCTTGCGACTCCGTTGCTATAGTGATATACTTATACCATCTTTTTTGAAAGGTGAAATGATGAATGACAAAACACACTCCACAAATTAATTCAAATCAATCAAGCGCGATGGCGCAGCTTCTTGCAAAGCACCAAAATAAATTTATAACGCTGAAAAAAGGAGAGAGTGTCAAAGCAAAACTAACCAAGCTCACGCCCAATGAAATTCTTGTTGATGCAGGGGCAAAAACAGAAGCTGTTGTGCTTGAACGCGATAAACGCATTATTCAAACGATCATGCAACAGTTCAAAGTCGGGGATACTGTTGAAGTTAATGTTCTGAATCCTGAATCGGAAAGTGGGCAAGCTGTGGTTTCTTTGCGTAGATATCTGGGCAACATGGCTTGGGGAAAATTGGAGGACTTGCAAAAGAAGTCTGACCAGCTCGAAATTACAGTTAAAGACTCAAGCAAAGCAGGATATGTAGTAGATACGGCATTTGGAGTATCAGGGTTTCTTCCGCAGTCACATGTTTCTTATTCACAAGAAGGATTGAACGTTGGACAAACAGTGAAAGCTCGCGTCCTTGAGCTCAACCGTCCAGATAACAAAGTCATTTTTTCTCAGAAGCAGTCTTTGTCTGTTGAGGAATTTGCAGCATTAAGTAAGCAATATAAAGTAGGAGAAGCGCTTAAAGTGACTGTGACCACGATAACCCCTTTTGGGATTTATGTTGCGCTTCCTAAGAAGAAAGATGCAAAAGAGGAGAATGAACTGGAGGGCTTTATTCATATTTCCGAAACATCATGGGAGAAAGTTTCGGATTTGAACGAATTATTTACTCCAGGACAAGAAATTGAGGCTGTTTTAACAAGGTTTGATAGTGAAACCCGTCGTGTTAGTCTTTCTATAAAGCGATTAACTGCTGATCCTTTTGAAATATTTATGGAGAAATATCCGGTAGATACCAAAGTAAAAGGCACAGTCATTGCGATTGAAGACGGCGATGTGATCTTTTCTTTCGGAACGGATGGTGCGGAGGGAGTACTGCGAAAGGATAAGATTCCGCCAACGACAAAGTATACTGAAGGTCAAGAAGTGAATGTAACAATTGCTGACTATGACAAACGAAAACACCGTATCCTCGTTTCACCCGTGCTTCTTGAGAAGCCAATGGGTTACCGATAATAAGCGTCTAGCGTTTAGCAGCTAGCGTCTAGTTTTAGTGACTAAACGCTATACGCTCATTTTCTAGACGCTGACTGTGCTTCAGCTTCTGTTTTCTTCTGCCCCGGCGTATAATAAAATTATGGCTAAGAAATCTGTTATCAATTTTGTCTGTCAGGAATGTGGCTATGACAGCCCACAGTGGCTTGGAAAGTGCCCCGAATGCGGTACGTGGAATTCTATGAAAGAATTTCAGACAAAAAATGCCAAGGTAATTGCCAAAAACGGGGTGAGCAATATTTTACCGCAAATAAAACCCCAAAAGCTCCAAGAAATTGCGTATGAAGAAAGATCGAGGATACAAACAGAATATCAAGAACTGAATAATGTTTTGGGTGGTGGGATTGTGAGAGGTTCCGCAACACTTATCGCGGGTGATCCGGGTGTAGGAAAATCAACATTGCTTCTACAGTTGGCCTTGAGTTTGGCTTCAGAAAAAAAAGTCCTGTATGTTTCCGGTGAAGAATCTGTTGAGCAAGTAAAGATGAGAGCAGTAAGGATTGCGGAAAACTCAGAAAACTCGGAGAATCGGAAAGTCAGAGAATCAGAAAGTCAGAAATTCCGATCTTCTGATTTTCCGAAAGTTCGGAAATCTGAGTCTTCTGAAAATTTATTTCTCATTTCTCTCACTGACGCGGATGCGATTGTTGAACAAATTGCTGAAATGAAACCGGACCTTGTCGTCATCGATTCAATCCAAACCATTGAGTCCGAAAATGTATCCGGCTTATCTGGATCGGTTGCTCAAGTGCGTTATGCAGCTCTGCAATTTATCCGTTGTGCAAAACAAAATAATATTCCTGTTATCATCGTTGGTCATGTCACGAAAGAAGGAATGGTAGCAGGGCCGATGGTTTTGTCGCATATGGTTGATACAGTACTTTTCTTGGAAGGAGAAAAATTTGCAAAGACAAGAATTTTACGGAGTCTGAAAAATAGATTTGGTCCCGTTGATGAGGTAGGAATTTTTCTGATGGAAGAAACAGGTATGCAGGAGGCCACAAATCCCGAACAGTTATTTCTGACACAAGCAAAAGAACAAGTGCCCGGCAGTGTCCTTGTCTCAACTCTTGAAGGGTCTCGAGCCTTTTTGGTGGAATTGCAGGCCTTGGCGGTCGCTACACGACTTCCTATGCCACGTCGGGTGGTGTCCGGGGTTGATGGAAGACGAGTTGAATTATTGCTTGCTGTTTTACAGAAACACTGTCATTTGCCTGTTGATACAATGGATGTATTTGTAAATGTCGCTGGCGGCCTGAAATTAGCTGATCCGGGCATTGACCTTGGGATTTGTCTTGCTGTATATTCAAGCTTGAAAAATATCGCTCTGCCGCAGGCTGTCGGTATTGCAGAAGTTGGTCTGCTTGGAGAATTACGTGCCGTAACTGGTCTGGAAAAGCGGATCAAAGAATCAGAAAAGCTTGGCTATAAGCAAGTACTTACAGCAAAAAAATACAAGACGCTAAGGGAAGTGTTGAGCAAGTTTCAAAAAGGGGTCTAGGGTTTAATGAACCTTTGACCTTACATCCTAAAACTATGGATAAAAAAGAAAAGAAAGAAATAGCAACAAAACCTGCGGAAGAAGCCGCACAGGGAAAAAATGCTACAACTAGTCGTACTGCTAAAGTTTCGACTGAAAGCTTAGGACAGGAAGCAACCGAAAGGAGAATGCCTGTATTTTCTCCCAACATTATTGGAGCGATTGCTGATGAAGTGTCAAAGACGCTCATCAACCGTTTGCCGGGTATGCGTGCGCGAACCCCAAAGAAAAAAACTAAGAAAACGAAAAAGATAGAGAACGCGCTATTTCTTGACACATCGGCAATTATTGACGGGCGCATTTTTGATGTGATTTATCTTGGAATTCTTAATGGAACGGTTGTCATCACCTCGCATATTCTGCTTGAGCTCAAACATCTGGCAGACACACAAAATACTGTCAAGCGAGTTCGCGGCCGAAAAGGGCTTGAAGCGTTGGAAAAGTTGCGTAAAGCAAAACAAATCAAAGTCATGGTCTTATCTGAGGAAAACGGCAAGCAAGCAACCGAACGGGTGGAAGTAGATGAGCAATTGATTAAAACGGCAAAATATCATAAAGGGAAAATTATCACCTGCGATTACAATTTGGAAAAAAAAGCGAGTATTGAAAATGTAACAGCGGTCAATATGAACGCTTTGGCAAATTGTCTCAAAGCAGTAGCAGTTCCTGGAGAATCACTGCATGTCAAAATTGCGCATATGGGCAAAGACAAAACTCAAGGCGTGGGCTATCTTGATGACGGGACAATGATTGTGGTTGAAGAAGGAAGCGAGGATCTTAATAAATCGCTTGACGTGGTCGTTTCACGGATTATTCAGACTGCAACAGGACGCATACTCTTTGCGAAAAAAATTTAACTCGTATGAGATTTAAACATAACTGAAAATCCTCCTCCAAGTTTAAGAGGTTCAAGAAATCCATCTACGAATGAAAAAGGTGTCTCAACAAATCGTATATCATATTCTGATTGTATTGCCAGATAAGTATCATAAGCCCAACGTAACTCTGGTACACCCACGTAATCAACAGTTGCGCTAAAGCCGGGAACAGAAACAGTCGGATCTGTTAGTAATTCTTTCGGCACCATGACGCCACTAAAATTATTCAAAAGAACATAGCCATCTCGAAGTGCCTGTAAACGATGGGGGTAGACTGCTTGGAGTTGATCACAAGTTAGCCCAGTGGGGTTGTACGCGTCCAATTCAGGGTGAAGTAACCGCTGATCTATATAGCCAAATGGCAGTCTCTCGCGACTTGGATATTGAACCCTTGCTTCTTGTTCTGTGTTAATTATTGTTTGAGCATTTGTGCTGGCTTCAGCTTTGCGCTGGGAATATTTGTTGGCAAGTCGTTGCTTTTGTGTAGCAGTTACTTCAGGGAATTGCCGTGAAT
>Ga0206953_1071_pt1 | contig 19553 bp, 18 predicted proteins | sample Alteio_BWOrgHeat_36_FD_152977 | JGI IMG/M metagenome (GOLD analysis project Ga0206953, IMG submission 152977) | Enriched cells from forest soil in Barre Woods Harvard Forest LTER site, Petersham, Massachusetts, United States -... | ecosystem: Environmental > Terrestrial > Soil > Temperate forest >...
ATGACAACTTCAGATATAAAACATTTCAAAGAAGCAGAAGCATTTCTCCCTACAAAATATGGTGACTTTACTGTGAGAATCTATCAAGATAATAACGAAGCTGATTATCTCGTTCTCTTCAAAAATATCGATTCCTCAAAACCGACGCTTGTTAGAATACATTCTTCCTGTGAGACCGGTGATGTGTTGGGTTCGCTGCGTTGTGATTGCGGACCACAGCTTGAAGAATCAATGAAGATACTTGGAAATAGTGAAAGCGGGGTTTTGATATATCTTAATCAGGAAGGAAGAGGAATAGGACTTTTTAATAAAATCAAAGCCTATGCTCTTCAGGATCAAGGGTATGATACTGTTGAAGCAAATGAACAGTTGGGCTTCCCGGCCGATTCTAGAAATTATCAAGCAGCTGCTGCAATACTCAAAGATTTACATATTTCAAAAATAAATCTTTTGACAAATAATCCTGATAAAGAACAACAATTGAAAGAATATGGCATTGAAGTTGTGAGTACTATACCTCTTGAAATCGAGCCCAATCAATTTGATAAAAAATATCTCATGACAAAAAAAGAAAAATTGCATCATAAATTAACCCTCGTATGAAAACAATTGATGAACGATATATGAGAGAAGCCCTCCAGTTTGCAAGAAAAGGGTCAGGAAATACATTTCCTAATCCGATGGTTGGTGCTGTGCTTGTTAAAAACGGCAAAATTATCGGGAAAGGGTATCATAAAAAAGCAGGTATGCCGCATGCAGAAATTGAAGCATTCAACGCCGCAATTGAAAATCCAAAAGGTGCGACACTCTATGTGACCTTGGAACCATGCTGTTTTTTGGGACGAACTGGACCATGCACGGATCAAATTATTAAAAGAGGCATTTCAAAAGTAATATGTGCCGTATCAGATCCGAATCCAAAAGTCGGCGGCAAAGGAATTAAGATTTTGCAAGAAGCAGGGATTGATGTTTCGGTCGGTTTATTGTCAAAAGAAGCAGAAATACTAAATGAAGCATTTTTCACTTTTCAAAAAAAGGATAGACCATTTGTTGCGATTAAATTCGGAGCCAGTCTTGACGGAAGAATTGCAACAAAGACAGGAGATAGTAAATGGATTACCAATGAAAAAGCGCGTCGTTTTGCTCGAAATTTGCGATCGGAATATCACGCGATACTGGTGGGTATTAATACTGTTTTGCATGACAACCCGAATTTAGGTTCACAGCAAAAAAACAGACGAGATCCTCTCCGAATTATTCTTGATTCGACACTAAAAATTCCACCAGAGAGTGATGTGCTGAGAGATAAAAATGTTTTGATTGTTACAACAAAAAGAGCAGATAGTAAGAAACTTGAGGAACTACAAAAAAAAGAAGTGGACATAATGATTCTAAAAAATGAAAAGATCATTATTTCAGAATTATTAAATGAGTTGCGAAAAAAGGAAATTGTGAGTGTCTTTATTGAAGGCGGTGCAGAAGTATTGGGAAGTTTTGTTGATTCCAAGATGGTAGATAGAGTTTATGCTTTTTACGCCCCGCTTATTATCGGTGGCCGGGATGGGATTTCTGCAATAAAAGGTGAGGGAGTAAAGACCGTTTCGGAAGCATTGCACTTGAAAAATACTTCATACAAAAAATTTGATGATAATTTATTGATTACAGGTTCTTGCTGAAAATTTATTGAGAAGATTTTTTCTGGGCGTTGAGTTGTAAAATATTTTTAACTTTTTCGACAATTGTCTCAGGTGTATAGTCTGATTTGAGAAGAAAATGTGCAACACCCCAATTTTTTACTAAGTCTTCAGAATCCGCGTAAATATTGGTTAACACAATAATTGGGATGGTATTAATTGTTTGATCTTGTTTTACTAGTTTTAATAATTCAAACCCGCTAACATTTGGCATAATAAGATCAAGAAGCACAATATCGGGATGAAACGTCCGCATTATTTCAAGTCCGGCTTGCCCTTCGGCTGCCGTTTGTACTTCAAATCCGTCTTTGGCGAATTTGTCTTTATACATTTCGAGAAGAATTTTGTCGTCTTCAATTATAAGAACTTTATTCATTATTTAAGAATTTCTTGTGCTTTAGCAAAAACTTCTTCGGGAGTGGTATTTGCCTTCAAAAGACAATATACCGGTCCGTATTTAGTGATTGCTTCAAGTATTTTTCCGTCCACATTAAGATTAGTTAAGACAATAATCGGAACATTTTTGCCCCAGTCATTAACGCGGAGCTGTTTCATAATCTCTGTTCCTTTAATTTTGGGTAATGCGAGATCAAGAAGAATGAGATCCGGCTGATGGGACAAAGCCATAGTAAGGCCTTTTTCTCCGTCATTTGCAGTTATTACCGTAAAAGAGGCAAGTGCAAATTTATCTTGATACATATTTAAGAGGACAGAATCGTCTTCAATGATGAGAACTTTTTTCATAATATACCTATCAGTTTACGATGTATGCGATGAAAAAGCAATTTCTTTTTTTGTTGTGAAAGATGAGTTGTTAATTGATGATTTTGGCAAACTAAAAATAAACGTACTACCTTTTCCAATTTGTGATCGTACAAGTTTTACATCTCCTTCCATTTTTCGCGACAATTCACGAGAAAGAAAAAGTCCCAGCCCCGACCCAGGCGGCTTATTTGCTATCTGACCATTGAGCTGCTGGAATCGTCCAAAGAGCTTATCAAGATCATTTGGGTCAATTCCAATTCCAGTATCGGAAACAGAAATGTATATAAAGTTGATATCTGAAGAATAAGATACGGCAACCGTTCCTTTATCGGTAAATTTTAAAGAGTTGCCAATGAGATTGTTAAGAATACGTTTACTCCATTCAATGTCTGCGTGTGCTTTTATTTCTTCATCTTTTTGAAGAATCAATTTAAGCCCTTTTTGTTGAGCAATCGGCATTAAGGCTTTCACAACTTCTTCAAGTGTTTGGTAAATTGGGAAGTCGGTGATGGTAAATTCAATTCTCCCAGTTTGAAGCCTTGAAACATCAAGCAAATCATTGATCAGATGGATTTGCCGTTCAGCAGATATCCTGACATTATCAAGTGGATGCTGCAGTTTCTCATTAATTGGTCCATAGTCACCATGAAAAATCATTGATAATAATCCATTAATTGCAGTCATTGGAGTTCTTAATTCATGTGATGCCATTGAGATAAATTCGTCTTTCATTCGGTCAATTTCTTTTTCTCTTGTGATGTCTTGAAAGACTTCAATGATACCGGTGACATTCCCTTCAATAATAATTGGAGTTACGGTAAAGCGTACAGGAAATTTTGATTTATCTTTTTTAAGATAAGAGCTTCGCGCGGTAACTATTTTTCTGCGTTTTGAAAGCACTTTGGTAATTGGTCTCTCCTCAAGAGGAACCAACTTATTCATTTCGTCTTCCATCGGTATCATTGTGGTGATACTTTTACCGATTAACTCTCTTCTTGTGAAACCCAATATTTCGCAAGCGCTTTTATTGACCATCATTATCTTGCCGGTATTATCTGTTGCAATAATTCCGTCACCAATACTCGCAAGCATTGCCTCGTCTTCTGTTTTTTCTCTCAGTATTTTTTCCTGTAGTTCTTTTTCTTCTGTGATATCGTGGAAGTTAACAACAACAGCATTAACTTTTGTGTCAAAAAGTAAATTCGTGCCTGTTGCTTCGACCCAGATCATTTGTTTATTTTTGCGTATTACTCGATACTCAATAGTAACTGTACCGCCAGGCTTAAGGACAAGTTTTGCAAGCTCCCGCATCGTATACTGTCTGTCTTCAGGGGTTATGAGATTAAATCCGATTGTTCCGGTAAGTTCCTCAGGAGCGAATCCCAAAACGCGTGTTACCGAAGGACTGGCATAAACGATAGTTGATGCTGCATCAATCAATACCACCGCGTCAAAACTTTTTTCAATTAGTGCCTTAAAACGCGCCTCGCGATATGCAAGTGTTAGCTCACTTTTGCGGATTGTATGGACGAGTGAAGCAAAAGTTAAAGATGTTAATGAAAGAATACCTAAAAATAATTGGAGAAAGATGAGGGATTGATTAGGCCCGATGACAAATGGGCCAAACCCATGCAGCGTGCAAAAGATAGCAATTCCAGCAACCAAAATCGTTGCAATGGATGCACCTCTTCTTCCGAACCAAAAAGCAATCCACACAGCAATTGGAATACACAAATAGGCATAGGGAAGAATTCCTGAAAAAACAATCCAAGTTGTAAGTAAGAGGACAAAATAAGTAAGAAGAATATGCACAGTATTACGGAAATAAATATTGAGACGTGATGAAGTGCCCCAGACCAAAAATAAAGGAGTAATGATGAGAGATCCACTCATATCTCCAAGCCACCACGTGAGCCAAACAGGTACAAAGTCTTTCCAGCTGGCGAGTTTGCTCACTAAAAGCATAATTAATCCAATATCGGCACTTACCATTGTCGAAATGATTGATGCAAAGAAGAAAAATTTGAATATAGAATTGACCGTACTAAATGCATGAAGGCCGTTGGCAAATCTGTTGATAAGATAGGCGCCCACATACCCTTCAAGCGTGTTGCCCAATGCAATACCCAGTGAAGTACCAATTGTTCCTGCAGTAGTGACGTTCACTACAAAAGCACCTACAAAAATCGCAGGAATGACACGATTGCCAAAAAGAAGAAGAGATGCCAGTGCAATGCCTGTTGGGGGCCATATAGCTGTGGCACTGGGGTTAACTGTTGCAAAACTCAGTCCTATTTTCCCCGAAACAACATATAACAAACAGATAGCTAGATTGAGAAAAAGCGATTCTACTTTTGGATTGGAGAAGAGCTTTGGTTTTGTCTGCGTTTTCATACAGATATATTTACTATAGTAAATATCTTCAGCAGAAGCAATTTTTATTTTATTTTTGCTGTAGGAAGCCAAAATTTTGTTCGTTTTACCACTTCGTCAACCGTGACATTTGATTTAATAAGAAATTCGCGTGCATTGTCATAGCGCTGAGTTTCCCGAATATTTTCTACTTCACCTGCATTCGTAAGAATCATAACTGGTAACTTCTTAAATTCGGGATACTCACGGAGTTTCTGAAGCATGACTTTCCCGTCCATGACGGGCATCATAAGATCAAGGATTATGACATCGGGTTTCTCAGAAAGCGTTTTTTCCAAACCTACTTTTCCGTTTTCAGCTGTAACAACAACAAATCCTTCATGGACAAATTTGTCTTGATACATCTCCCTTAGAATAGGTTCATCTTCAACAATAAGTACTTTGCCGAGTGCTTCTGTTTTTGTGTGTTGCGAATCTTGAGTGTTGCCAAGGATAGTTTTTATATCATCGATAACTGCCATATCTTCATCGTATGCAATAGTAAGCAATTTTTCAACTTCTATTTATTCTTGCCTCTTGTATATAAGAGATTATTCTTCTTATAATTAATTTATTAGCAAATATAAAGGAGGTGAGTATATGTCAAGAAAAATGATAGCAGCAACATCTATTCTGATTGCTGTTTTCGCAACAGCAGTTCCTGTCTACGCACAGACAGTAACTACTCCAGTCTCTCCAGTTAATCAAGGGTTTTTCGGAGCAGTTGAGAGCTTTTTTGGCGGATTATTTCATCATCAAGATGAAATAATGCAGGGACCAAAGCAAGGATTCCAAAGTCAAAATATAACGCTAGGACAGCCTATGCCAAACCCAAGCGGCATGCCTGATTATCAATCAATGCAGCAGCGCCGTTTGTCGTTTTTAGTTCAACAAGGGAAGATTACTCAGGCACAAGCGGATGCTATTCTTACAGAGCTTATGAATGTGCAAACAGAATTGAAAAATTGGGCAGACTCACAAGGAATCAATGAGTCATATGTTCTTGGAGGCCCGATGGGAAATGTTATGGAACAGGAAAGACAGCAAGGAAATTTCAATAGCACTAGTCAATCCCAAGGAGCAACACAACAACTTAAAACGCATAGGTTTATGCAAGGTCAAGGCGGAGACCAAGGCTTCCATCAAGGTGCTCCCGGCTCTGCGCAGGGTGAGGGACCAGGATCTCAACAAGATGGACCAGGCTCTATTAATCAGCAAGGACAATAAGAGCTAATGTTTGCAAAATATCCGTATAAAAACCTATAATGTGCTATTTTATAGTTGACTTCATTGCTAGAATGCAATATAGTACGGTGGTGCTGAAGCATGAAGAAAATCTCAATAATTATTCCTATTAATCGGCATAGTATTCACGTATCTTCTAAAGTCACGGTGATTAACAAAATTACCGGTGTATTTTCACATATCTATCATGATTTACAAAAACGTGGGATTGAGTGTGAGGTTGTTATCGTAACAAATGACGTAAAGGATATTAGATTGCATGATATTGAGATATTTCCAAAAATGACCCAGATACGGCTCTATCGAGAGAAAAACATACATAAGACAAGTGATCTTGCTATTCGCGGTATTTCTTACGCTAATTTTGATTATATTGGCATCCTGGGGAGTGCGGCTGGCTATTCTTCATATACATTTAAAAAAGTACTTGGTGATATAGACAAACATATTGTTCTCGCAGCAATAAAAACAAATCTTTCTCTCTCTCTGCCGTTTTTTCTAAGGATGAGGATAAGTCAGCGTAATACGACGCTCTTTTTCCCAAAAAAACTTTGGGAAATCATTCAATTTACCCCTGGAACAGATGCGGTTTTTTTATTGGAATTTCTAAAACGCGCACAAGAGGCTGGGTTTGAGCTTAAGAAATATCATTTTGTCTCCTATGCACCGTTTCATTTTTCCCTTACACGGAATTCTTTGCGAGAAGTTTCTTTAGTAACAAAAGATTTTATTACTCTGCTTTTGATGAAGATACCGCCGATCATAATACCTGCAGAGAATGATACATCGATGGTAAATGCAGGACTTTTCTACAAAAAACAAAAATATATTACTCATACAACTCTTAAGGCGGATCAATCAGCACTGGGAGCCCTGGATCAAAAGTTAATTTTGATACTTATCTTTTGTTTATTTCTCATGGGAGCCTTCTTTTTTACTTATCCGTTGCTATTTATTCAAGTGTTCATTGCATGTCTGAGCTGTATTTATTGTATTGATGTTGGATTTAATTTGTATCTCTTATTTAAATCATTTCAAAAAGAATCGGTATTATCATTTACTGATAAAGAAATTGCTGCCTTGAAAAATAAAACCTTACCGATGTACAGCATTTTGTGTCCTTTATATAAGGAAGCGCATATACTGCCTCAATTTATTAAGGGTCTGGAAAGATTAGATTGGCCCAATAATAAACTTGATGTGATCATCCTTTTAGAAAGTGATGATCAAGATTCACAAGAGGCATTGCAAGCGATGCGGTTGCCCAAATATATACGATTTATTATTGTGCCATCCTCTTTTCCAAAAACCAAACCGAAAGCATGTAATTATGGTCTTGGCTTTGTGAAAGGAGAATATACGGTTATTTATGATGCTGAGGACATCCCTGATCCTCAACAGCTTAAGAAAGCATATTTAGGCTTTAAAAAATTAGGTCCCAAAGTGGCATGTTTGCAAGCAAAACTAAATTATTATAATACAAGTCAGAATCTTCTCACACGGTTTTTTACTGCTGAATATTCATTATGGTTTGATATTACGTTACCGAGCTTAAATGCGTTACATACAATTATTCCACTTGGAGGGACAAGTAATCATTTTAGAACTGATGATTTAAGGGAATTGCAAGCGTGGGATCCTTTTAATGTTACTGAAGATGCAGATTTGGGTCTGCGTCTTTTCAAATTGGGTTATCATACCGCAGTCCTTGATTCTGTGACGCTTGAAGAAGGGAACAGTCAAGTGAAAAATTGGATACGGCAGCGGTCTCGATGGATAAAGGGATACATGCAAACATATTTGGTTCATACGAAAGAAAGCGTTTCATTTTTTCGTACACGTGGCATTCATGCTATTATTTTCCATTTAGTTATTGGAGGAAAAATTGCTTTTATTGTTATTAATCCTATTCTGTGGATCGTAACATTGCTTTATTTTACGCTTAATTCTCTTGTTGGTCCCACAATTGATAGTCTGTATCCTCCCAGTGTCTTATATATTGCGATGTCTTCTCTTATTTTTGGTAATTCAATGTATCTTTTTTTCTACATCATGGGCTGTGTGAAGCGGGAACAGTGGGGGCTTATTAAATATACATATTTAGTTCCTTTTTATTGGGTGCTTATTAGTATTGCGGGTTTTATGGCACTGTATCAACTCATATTTAAGCCTTTCTATTGGGAAAAAACTGTTCATGGTCTCCATCTTAAAAATAATCTTTCAGTTAACAGTGCCTTTTCTGAAGTTCTAGCAACTGATGTTCCCACGTCAAAAAAATAGTATGAAACGCATAGCAAAGTTATTTTATAGCGACAAAATACTTATTTTTTTAACAATTTGTATTAGCCTTATATCGTTTTGTTACTTTTACTTTCATGGCCAGCAAAACCTTTCATATGGTGATGCTATCTCACGACTCAATATTGCGAGGAAAATAATAGACAGCATTACCCCCGGATTCGGACAACTAGGTGCGATATGGCTGCCTTTTCCTACAGTGTTGATGATTCCTTTTATATGGAGTGATTTTCTCTGGCATTCTGGTATAGCAGGTGCAATTATTTCAGGAACAGCTTTTATTTTTGGTGCAGTGTATTTAAAAAAAACTATGTATCTTATTACAAAGGATACCGCTGCTTCGTTACTTGTTTGGTTAATTTTTGTTACCAATATAAATGTGCTTTTCTTTCAAAGTATGGCTATGAGTGAATCATTTTTCCTTTTCAGCGTTATTATGACGTTGTATTTTTTAAGCAAATGGATGCTTGATCAGGAGATTACAAATTATCTTCTTGCAGCGTTTTTTGTCATGCTCGGGACTTTAACTCGATATGAAGGCTATTTTGTTCTTGTAGGTTCACTGGTTACCATCAGTATTTGTCTCATAATGCAAAATGTGCGTAACAAAAATTTCCCAAAGATAGAAGGAATGATCCTCCTTTTCCTTTCAGTTGCAAGTTATGGAATTTTTTTATGGTGTCTTTATTGTCTAATTTTTTTTAAAAACCCTTTTCATTGGTTGAGTCTCTATTCTGGAGGCGACGGTACACTTATACCTAGTGCAAGCCAACAGAGGAATCTTTTAAATTCCTTTTCATCATATACTCAGATAACGATTTGGATGTGCGGCATTGTTGTATTTTTTTTGGGTCTTATCGGCTATCTCATGCTTATTATTACTTTTATAAAAGACCTTCTAAAGAAACATGATATTAGCAGGTATCTTCCTCTCATTACAATCTCAACACTTCTATTTTTCCTTCTTATTTATGGCTATCAAAAGGGGTATATTCCACCGGTAGATTTTGAATCGATTACGTTGCAGCATATTCTCAGTAAAAAATTCGATTTTTTTCTATCAAATTCGATTCAATCCAATATACCTAATATACGATATGGCATTGAAATGCTGCCTTTTATTGCTCTTTTTGTTGGATTTTTTGCTTCGCGAGCGAGAATATTATTTTTTATGATACTACTTCTAGTTGTTTTTCAAATATATACAAATTATCAAACTTCACTACTTCTGCAATTCTCAATTCCTTATGCAGCACGGTATAATATTTTGCCTGCTGCGGTATGGTTTCAATCGCATTATACTGGTGATGGGCTTATTCTCATAAGTGATAATGCAAATGAAGACTTTATGTTTGAAACCGGATTGTCTTACAATCATTTTATTTATGAAGGAACTCGAGAATATTGGCGTACTTCACTTACAAACCCTTCAAAATATGCTGACTGGGTGGTTATTCAGACCAAACTTTCTGGCGATTTTGTCTACGACTCAATGAAATTGACTAATTTTGCTATGCTCAAAAAGCAATTTAGACTGGTGTATTCAGATAATAAAGGCTATGAAATTTACCGTAGAATTTAGATAAATGTTTTGATTCTTTTGACGATTTCATCAGGCGTTATGTTTGCTTTAATAAGAAAAGCATTTGCGTTGTCAGATTGGGTTTCACGCATTAAATCTGAATCGCCTGCATTGGTGAGTATAAGAACAGGTGTCCTTTTAAATCCTTCCATTGCTCTCATTTGATGCAGCATTGTTTTTCCATCCATTAATGGCATCATAAGATCAAGCAGTACTGCATCAGGCTTTTGTGAAACAACAGCCTGTAGACCTAAGACTCCATTTTCCGCAGTGACGACAAGAAAACCCTCAGACCGTAATAATTCTGAATAGACGTCACGCAAGTATTTATCATCTTCAACAATCAAAACTTTTTTTGCTGGTTCAGCTTCGGGAGGAGCAGTCTGAGGTTTATTTCCGACCAATGATGAAAGCTGATTAAAAATACCCATGACCTTTTTATGATAAAACACTGTATAGGGTAAGTCAAACTATGAAGGCAAGGAATATAAACTATAGGTTGAAAAATTTCTTGAACTATATTACAATTGTCGATTATATGCCAGCAGAACGACTCTCTTGGAAAGTACAAGCTCAAGAATTTCTTACGAGCCCGGGGACAACGGCGCCTCTTACTTTCGGACAAATTAGTGCTTCGATATATGATGTACTTGGACGTCCGCTTATTGAGTCAAATGACAGTCCAAATCCAGCGAAGGTAAAAGCAAGAATGCGTACTGCACCGATTAGTGGCGGCCGTAAAGGACTAAAAGCAAATGGCGATGCTTACAAGGCTGTTGAAGGAAGCTTTATCAGATCATTGGATCTTGTTTCGTTTTTACGAGATAAGATCATTCCATATAACCAACCAATAATATCTGAGGATATTCAAAGAGTGATAAATGCTGTTATTGGTCTTCCGTATTGGCTGGTAAATAAATCTGATAACCCTATTCAAAATGGAGAAGTACCTGCTTTTGTTACAGGAGCAACCAAAGCTACAAGAGGAGTAAACACTCCTTATCTAGTTTATGAGCGTGAATGGTATGACCCATCTGAGCCATCCCAACTTCCTCATGCGACCGAAGATGAACTAACCAAAACTAATCCATTTGTTAATTTTGTATTTGAGAATCAACTTCTTGTTAGTAAAATAGAAAGAGGTAGAGCATGTCCGGCAACAAAACCTCCAATTAGAGCATTAGCACGGGTTTTATTTGACGAATCAACTGAAAATGTGGAAGGTATCGGGAGAGAATTACATTTGTCAGAAAATGAAGATGAAGACATAAGAAGAATTATGGATTTTGGTTATGCTTTTATAATGGCTACGAATGAAAGAGGATTTCTTTTGTCTTCCATTACAGAAAGTCAAGATAATGCCAGAGCATATTTGGAAGGAGAACCAGTAATGAAAGAAGTGGGTGAAGATGAAGAAATAGTAGAGGTTGTTACTCGTTATATGGCGCAAATGGATAGGTCTCAGAGATTAATGAATGAATCGCTTGGAAGAGCTATGCCACCACCTCTTACTCCAGAAGAAGCAATTAATGAATTCCGTGGTGTTGCTGAAATAATTTTACTCTTACCGTAAAAAGTCAGATAATAGATTTGTAAACGAGAGCAAAATCGGTTATAACAATACTAGGCAATATTCTTGGAAAGCGATTCTTGATAGCATGAAAAAAATTCTTTCTTCTCATAAAAATTTTTTACTTCTCTTTGTGGTTATTCTTTTTATTTTTGCCGCAGTTACCGTTTCCCTGTTCATGTCTTCCAGCTCGCAGTCAACACCTGCTGAGGGCAAAATCATTTCTGGATCATTTGATAAAAGCAAGCTTAAGTCTGACGCAGAATGGAAAAAGCTTTTGACACCGGCACAATACAATATCCTCAGACAGGCAGGGACTGAGATTCCTTTCTCTGGAAAATTGGAATATGAAACACGCAAGGGGACCTATTATAGTGTTGGATGCAATGAGCCGATTTTCCGATCTGAACAAAAATATGATTCTGGTACTGGCTGGCCATCTTTTTGGGCACCAATCAGTCCCGATGCATTAGTTTTGCGTGAAGATGACAGTATTCCCGCAGAACCACGAATTGAAGTGCTAGATAAATGTGGCAGTCATTTGGGGCACATATTTGATGACGGACCGGCGCCTACTTACAAACGCTACTGCATGAATTCTATAGCAATGTATTTTGTGCCAGATAAAAAACAATAATATTTATTCAGACATATGGAGCTGGCTTATCAGCGTCATAACATCCCAAAAATAAAATCCAAGCAGCAGGATGAGTAGGATAAAGCCTGTTTTTTTAATAAATGGCTGTTTAATCTTTATGAAGTAAAATTCCATTCCTTTTGCAAGTAGCGCAGCGATGCTAAGAAAAGCAGGATAGATAAAAATAGCCTTCATCTCTGCAAAATCTCTCCATGTGTATACATAATCAATAAGCATCAACAAAAAGAAGATAAAATACGTGACAAGAATAAGATCAAAATTATTGAAAAAAGCTTGCCATTTATATCGCAGAAAATTTTTTACAATTTTTACACACATAATGTAGAATCCCGTTAGCAAAAAAAGTGTTGGAAGAAGTGCGAGAATTAAGATGAGTCGTAGTCGTGTAATTACAGATAAGCTGAGATTTTCCCAACTTGGAGGTGTTTGCGGAAAAAATACAGACTGTGAATTCCCATACAGTTGCGACCAAAATGATGTCCTCTGCAAAGAAAAAGTTGTTAATTCATGAGTTGTATACGGATGCATCAATAGATTAATAAATCGAAAAGTGAAAAATCCATCCGCAACTGTAATTATTCCCGGCCTGTACAGGGCACTATATGTGGGTCGTAAGAGGTGGGGCGGAGGTGGCTTTTGCCAATTAATAACGAAGGGATTGTGGTATTTTTGATAGTACGTATAGTACGGCGACAGCCAAACAGTAGAAATCGCTATCGTGACACAGACTGCGATAAGAGTGTATAGGTAGGGTTTTATTGATTTAGTTTTTGCTTTTGCACCGAGTATTTGAAACAGCAAAAAAACCATTACTGACAGGACAATTACTAGTCCATTTCCTTTGGTCAAAAGAGAAAGGTTTACAGAGAGAATAAGAATAATTGTGGTAAACAGAGTTGATTGAGAAAAAAAACGGAAAAGCAAAAATAAAGTAAAAATCCCTAAGAAAATGATAAATGAATCGTTTGTTGCTTGTGCATTTATTCCAATAAATATTGGATTCAATGCAATAAGCCCAAAACAAAATAATTTAACTTTTGGTCTTACTGAAAGTGAGTTAAGGAATTTCCAAATTAATGCCAGAGAAGCAATGCCAGCAATCACATTGACTGCTTCTCCTAGGAGAATAATGCTAGTTGTGGAATCAAGTGCAAAAAGATGTGCAAAAAAAGCGACTGTCCCATGATAAAATTTTGGCTGAAAACATTCCCAGCACTGATCCTTTTCCGCTGGTAATCCTGCGAGCATCCGCTGTACAACCTCAATATGATTATCATTGGCCTGTCTGTTAACCAGCATAAGCACAATTCTTAGAATAGAGGCGAGAAAGAATATGGCAAACATAAAATTTGTTTAGTATTAGTATACAAAAGTTATAAGGGGAATACATGTGCATTACATGCTCTATAAATGAAAATTTTTTTTAGTATAATTTTTGCATCGGAAAAGGGATTAGCAATTTTTTACTGTCTCTGGCAGTAAAATTGTTAGCAAAGAAGGCAAGGGTTGTATAATTTTTCCCAATTGGGAGCCATGGTTTATTTTGCAGTTGTGCCGCTTTTTTTTGTTCTATTTCATACTCAATTGATTTAAAGCCAATAGTGTGAAGAAATTTTAACAAGCTCCCCTTATAAAGGGGATAATAAAGATTATGTGCTCCGCTTTCGCGGTAATATCGACTTCTATCATACGTTATCAGGTTTTTTTCATAGAGGCTTTTTGGTGTTCCGAGATTCTCAGCGTTAACAATCGGTTCTTTTCTAAATTCGTCAATGATGATAATAGGTGATTTCCCTCCAAATGTTTTTGCATAGTGATAAAGTGTTTTGAAAGCATCAGTTGCAATATATGCCCGCTGTCCTTTTCGTAATTTCCACAGTGAGAGGTCAAAGGTGTAATTATTTTGTGTGAAAAATCCATTCTCCAATTGTATCCCTTTTTTCTTAAGGATTTCAGCAGGAATGATAACCTCGGTCAGCATGCCGTTTTTGATCTGTACACCAAGGAGTGAATTGGGATGGGAATTATTTTCTTGGGTGTTGAAAAAAACATGTGGCGGAATGTTATCAAGACTATACGGAAAAACAATAAGTGGATTATGCATGTCAGGCAATTCATCAATTGTTGTTGTTATTCCCAGAATAGTATCTTCAAGTTTGTGCAATTTAAAATTTTCACGTATTTTTGTGTGCATCTTTGTGTCAATTTCAACACCGATCCATTTGAGGACTCTATTCGCTTGTTTTTTATATGCCTTTGCCACTGAAACGCCCAATTCTCCCGTACCACAGCCAAATTCGATTAACGTTTCATACTTATTGTTTTTGCAGTATTGTGCAAGTGCACCAGCCCATCTTTTTTCGACATCTGTTTTGCCGTGGAATTTTCCTGTTGCATAATATCCATGTTTGCCGAATTGATCGATCATGAGGTATTCCGCATAGGTGAGTATGCCTTCATGTTTTTCACATGCATTGGCAAGCTCTTGATATAGCAGTTTGTTTATAATTGGTATGTTTGTGGCAAGTTTGATTTCTTTTTTGTAGATAGAATACCAGTCTTCTCCTCGTGAAAGATGGGTGTGAAATTTTTTTAGCATGTATTTATTTTATCTTAATTACAAAAGTCATGCAGTTGTTATTACTGAGTTATAGGGGTTTTTGCAAGCGGCCAGATATCAATTGTTGTTTTCTCAGTAGGGGAGGTACAGGATTGCACTAGCAGTGTCCCTTGGGGTATCGGATGAAATGCAATAGTTGTTTTATCTGTTTTATAAAAAAGTGTTAGGTGGGATGGTGAGATTCCGCTTTGGCATTGAGGACCGTTAGGGTAGTGGACTTGTGAGTATACTTTTTCTGCAGGGACAAGAATAATTGTTTGTAAAGAGGCGTTTTCTTGATCATGAATAATGACATTTTTTGCCTCAGCCGCTGCAGTCACCGTATTTCCCAATACAACTGTACATGGAGTTTTTCCTGTATTCGTTAATACAAGAGTCCCATAAATATTCCCTGCAGCACCTTCAGTAGATACCGTTGCAGCCAGTTGATTTTCTAAGCATTTTGCCCTTTGTCCTGTTGGTGAGATGGATAGAGTTTGTGTTGAAGATGTTGGATACTGAGATAGTGTTTGGGTAGTATGAGATTTTATAATAAAAAAATACCCTGCGGCTCCAAAGATAACAATTGCAAAAATGAGAAGGAAAAACTTCATATGCCTGTAACAGTGTATCCTGTTTGAGAGAATTTATCCACGTGGATTGGGTTGGAGCATGCCGACATGATTGCCTTCAGAATCTTCAAATGAAACATATTTACCAATTCCTGGAATATCATCAATTGTCCCGGGACCTTTTGAGCCACCGAGGACTTTTCCTCCAGCGTTTTCTACTTTTTTGATAGATTCTTCAATATTGTCAACGGAAATAACCAAATGAGGCACATTGTAGCCTTCCTTGTCTTGAAATGTAAAAAAGCCGCCGTTGATTGCTCCTGCTTCTTTTGGCATTCTCTTTTCATCAACAGGAGTTGTCCCTGCTAAAAGATAATCACCCATGTCAGCTCCCATTTGGGTCATCTGCCATCCAAAAACAGTGGAGTAAAATTCTGAGGTTCTTTTTTTGTCTTTTGCTGGCATTTCAAAATGCACAACTGGATCCATCTTTGCCATAAATAAAGTATAACAAAAAAATAGCGGACAAATGTAAGAAATATCAAAATATCTGCTAAAATAGTATTCATGAGTGAAAATGAATTTCGAGAAGGCGATCCTGCAGTGGCAGGATTTTCGGGAGGAATACCAGATCAAGACCCTCGGAAATTAGGAGAAACAGGTTTTGATGAAAGATTATCCGGATTTTTAAATTCAGATACTTATATAGATTATTTACGTCATCAGGACATGGCCTTGATGGAGTCTCGAAGTTAATTGGAGTGACATTAGAATATGGAGTATTACATCCGGATCTCTTCGGAATTGATGCTTTTTTAGATGGAATAAAGACTTCAGGACATTTTGGTGCTGATAAGGGATTTACAGCTTCAATTGCTGACAGATTACATATTGATCCAGAATCGCAAGGAGGAAAAGAGGCAATATTTTCCTATTATTATGATAAAATAATAGGGAATGGAGTATATTATCACGGTTTTAACGGAGCGTTTGAAGATGCTATAAGAGAGCACGGCTTGGATCCACAGATGAGACATTGGGATAATGATGAGGTGAGAGGTATCATGGAGATTTGTGCAAAAGCTGGAAGTCCTATTTTTCTCGGCTCTTCAGGAATTGATGGTGAAGGAAGGACACATTATTCATCAACACCGTTTATTACTTATCCTTATGCGGCAGCATCTCCTGAGTGGTTCTCAGAATTTGCCGGTGGAGCATATGCGCCAGGAGAAAAAAGTAGTGCCTTTCTTAGAAGAGACACTCAAGCTGCCAAAGATAATGTGGCAGCGCTCTGTGATCAGATGCAGGCAGCAAAACCAGAAGATGTGCGGGCTAGAAGATCATATCCTCCTATTACTGTAGTTGAAAGAGACCGCATAACGGCTTTTTTTACAAAGTATTGGGATATGTTTGCCGGTTCTCAGAGTCAACCTACGGTTGCTCTCATTCCAAGGAGTGCCGTCAACGGTCGAACGTTGAACCTTCCAAGAACTTTTGCTACTGCTGCTTCTCTTTATGGGAGAAATCCTCATGAAGTACCTGTTGAAGATGCAATTGGTACGGTCAGGAGATTATTTGCAGATCAAGATTCAAGTACAACAGAATCAATTCCTCCTGAAAAATTCAGTATTGTAAAACTTCCAGAACCACAACGACTCTTTACAAAAAAGTAGTTAAAAGCTAGTTTTGTTTATTCTGTCTACTCTCGATCAATATAATAAAGAAGCTGAGGAGGCAAGCAAAAGACGTTATGAGAAAAGCCATATGCATGCCTGAAATAAATGTTTCATTTTTACTGACTGATAAAAGAGCTGGCGTCTGATATACTGAATGTCTCCCAGGAGTTTTATTTATCCTGTTTTTGCTCAAAAATTTATGAAAAAAGAAAAAGGCATTGTCAAAAAACCGAATATGTTTGCAGTGGTTTTGGGATATAAAAAATTGGTGGGACTTCTGGTCTTTTTTACTATTTTGGCAAATTTTATCAGTCTTCTTGCTCCAAAAGTTATCGCACAGGGGATTGATGCGTATACCAAAGGAACATTTGTCGCACAAAATCTGTTGATCGAATTTTCTCTCATTGCAATTTTTGTTTTTGTCTTTACCTATGTACAAAATATTATTCAGACATACGCTTCTGAAAAAGTAGCTCGCGATTTGCGTTCCCTTCTTGCAGATAAGATATCACAGCAAAATTATGCGTTTGTGATGCAAACGACACCTGCCAAATTGCTGACCAATCTCACCTCGGATGTAGATGCAGTAAAAATGTTTGTTGCGCAAGTAATCGGGACAATGATCGCTTCCATTTTCCTTATTATCGGCGCAAGCGTTCTTTTGCTTGTTACCAATTGGCAGCTAGGCTTGGCGGTTCTGACAATTGTTCCTATCATTGGTGGAACATTTTTTATGATCTTTGGAAAAGTCAGAAAACTTTTTGGAGAAACACAAAAGATAATTGATTGGTTGAATAAAGTGATTAATGAAAGTATTTTGGGAGCGGCGTTGATTCGTGTTCTTGATTCGCAAAAGCATGAATATGACAAATTTGTCAAAGCAAATAGGAGTGCAAGAAATATCGGGCTTTCGATCTTGGGATATTTTTCAATTCTTGTGCCGATTATCACTTTTGTTGCAAGTCTTGCAACCCTTGTCATTCTTGCCCTCGGTGGACATTTCGTGATTATTGGAAGTATGTCACTCGGTGATATTGCTGCTTTTAATAGTTATGTCGGTATTCTTATTTTTCCCATAGTCATGATTGGATTTATGAGCGGAGCAATCTCAAGGTCATCAGCATCATATGAACGTATTGCCATTGTCCTTGCCGAAGAACAAAAAGAGCCATTTGGGACTGTCCCTGCAGATCTCACCGGATCGATCACATTGTCAAAGGTAACGCTGCGATTTGGTGAAAAACATGCATTAAAAAATGTTACCTTGGAGATAAAACCCGGTACACGAACGGCAATTATCGGCCCGACCGCAGCAGGGAAAACGCAGCTTTTATATGTCCTCAACGGTCTTGTACAGCCCGATGAAGGGGAAGTATTATTTACTGAAACGGCACTTACAGAGCTTGATAAAGAATCATTTCATCGGCAAATGGGATTTGTTTTTCAGGATAGTATTATTTTTAATCTTACCCTGCGGGAAAATATTGCATTCTCAGAAAGTATTACCGAGAAGGATTTAGAAAAGGCGATCAAAACTGCTGAACTCTCTGATTTTATTCAAACACTTCCCAAAAAGTTGGAAACAGTGGTATCCGAACGGGGGACAAGTCTTTCAGGAGGACAAAAACAGCGCATTATGCTCGCACGTGCCCTAGCTCTTAATCCAAAAGTATTACTCCTTGATGATTTTACAGCACGGGTTGATGCAAATACCGAAAAGAAAATTCTTGCCAATGTGATAAAAAATTATCCCGATTTGACACTTGTTTCTGTCACGCAAAAGATCGCATCTGTTACGGATTACGACCAGTGTATCTTGCTTATGGAAGGAGAAGTAATTGCTGTTGGCACACACAAAACACTTATGAAGACATCACCCGAATATGTTCAGTTCTTTGAATCTCAAAAAAGCACAAGTAATTATGAAATACACACTTAATACAGAAAGTAACAAGACATCTGCGGCTATTAAGAAATTTATGCCGATGCTGAAAAGTGAGCAGAGGAACATGCTGCTTGCTCTTTTGGCACTTTTGATCAATACGGCTGTTTCGTTGATTGCACCAATAGTTGTTGGTATCACAATTGATACAGCAGTCATGCACAAAGAATATAGCGGCATTATTTCAGCTTCTCTTTTGTTGTTTGGGCTATTTTTTGTCGGGTTTGTCGCGAGTTATTTCCAGACCAAACTCATGGGAGGGGTCGGTCAGAGATTGTTATTTACATTGAGAAATTCTGTTTTCGTCAAACTACAAGAATTGCCGGTTGCATTTTTTAGTCAAAATAAAGCCGGGGACTTGATCTCACGTATCAACAATGACACTGATAAACTTAATCAATTTTTTTCTCAAGCGCTCATGCAATTTGTCGGCAGTATTTTTATGATGGTCGGTGCTGCTGTTTTTATCGTCGTATTGGATTTCCGTTTGGGACTGGCTGCTCTTGTCCCTGCAATTCTGGTGCTTTTATTTACACAACT
>Ga0206953_1073_pt1 | contig 19244 bp, 13 predicted proteins | sample Alteio_BWOrgHeat_36_FD_152977 | JGI IMG/M metagenome (GOLD analysis project Ga0206953, IMG submission 152977) | Enriched cells from forest soil in Barre Woods Harvard Forest LTER site, Petersham, Massachusetts, United States -... | ecosystem: Environmental > Terrestrial > Soil > Temperate forest >...
GGGATATTCGCCGTTTCTACTCAGCAGATCAACGACCGCATCTTGGTCAAAGAATAGTGTACTTCCTCCTATTAGATCAGCATAATTGGGGATTCCACTTCTATGGTTATTGTTGAAATATGCTGCATACGAAGTTGAGGAGGCAAAAGTTTCAATTTCTGCAGCCGTATTATTTGGAGAAGGAAAAAAACGAGTGATAGGTAGCATCTTTGAAGGTGTTGAATCAGGTTTATCAAACGGTCTTCGTGTGTACGGATTTTCTCCCATAAGTCGGAATAAAACAAAAGCTATAAATTAATTATAAGAACTAATCACTAAACAAAAAAAGCTCGTCCTCTCTGAAGAGGTAAGAGCTCCTGCCCAAAGCCCCTACCTCATCACAAAAGACGAGCATCCTGCCTCTCAGGCAAGGTCTTGTGAAAAATGTTTTCATGAAAAATCTTGATTTGTCAAGAAAATAGTCTACTTTTAGCTTCGTCTTATTTTCTTGACAACATCACCGGTTATGGTGTATTTTTTAATCCGGCAATTAGTTTTATTCCTGCCTGAAGGACTAAATGCCGTTTACCCTAAGAGCATTGCTTATCGTACCTGAACTTATATTTTGAGTAACGAAAGTGATGCTCTTTTTTTTGTGTAAATCGCAAAACCACGTAGAATATAACGCTGAACCACACTTTACCCTTCTTGCATTTTTTCGCGTATTGTTCTGCTTAGTTTAGCGATTATTTTGTTAATGTACCTTATGCCAATCTGACCGGAGCACCCACGCCTAGCTCCATCATCTTTTGGAATTGCGCTCTTCCGAATGTAATAAGTTTCTCTCGCTGATAATCAGCAATCGTTTTACGTTTCTCTTCAGTCTTTTTGCCAAACAAAAATGCAAGCAATTTCATGTTTCTGATCAATAGTAGCACAACAAAACAGCTATGTCAACCTATAATATTTTTAGAAGGAAAAATGTATAGACTCATAGTTTTATATAATAAATTTAGATTGATATATCAATCTAAATAACTTATTCACAATGATGTGGATAACTTTTGGATAAATAAAATCCCGCAAAAATCTATATATTTGTTGCCAGAATCTGAATGGTTTTATGAGTAAAGCTTTATAAGGAGAACGGCTTTAGGCGTTTCTTAAAATTGATGGAAGAGAAGTGCGCAAAGAAGGTTTGTAATCATATTCTGATCGGGAAGAAAGCCAGATTTTTGCCATTGAAACAATTTTGCTTACCTTGGAGGGTTTCTTGCCATGACGCTTGATTCCTTCTCTATGAAAGTACAAAGATTGGCGGATGTTGGCGACTTTGCCATATTGGAAGAATTTGATAAAAACCTCTGTGTAAATAAATGGATATTTGGTATTTTTAAAATAAAGCAGATCCTTGGGGAGCAGGGCTCGGTTAATCATAATAGTCTCCGGATGGAGTGAGGAAGTATGAAGGAGGGTATCATAGATAGTTTCGTGTTCTTCGGGAAGATCGCTGCGGTCTAGTTTTTTGTTTGACTCATCAATCACTGTATACTGAGTGCCAACTGCGACTATTTTAGGGTTGTTGGAAAGGAAGCTGACTTGACGCTTGAGGCGGCTTATCGCATTGATGTCATACGGATTCATAAACGCAACATATTTGCCTTTGGCACGTTTCAGCGCTCGATTATAGCAGACTGCTAACCCATATCGCTTTTTATTTTGATAAATTTCAAAATCGGCAAAGTTTTTTTTGTATTTTCTCAAGACTCTCACCGAATCGTCACGGGAATGGTCATCAATCGCAATAATTTGCAGATCTTGATACGTTTGCAAGGCAAGGCTTGTCAAACAATCAGGTAAATACTTGCTTGCATTATAAACGGGAAGAATAACTGTTACTACTGAATCTTTAAATTTCATAGGGTAGGTTTTTTGCAGAGCTCAGAAGGGCAGTGGCATAATATGTGGCAGAGATGTCATCCTACACAATTTTATTTTTTTTGTCAAGTTTTAGCCTCGAAAATGTAAAAAATTAAATGTTTTTAAGCTATTTTTGCTTTCTTTTTAAGGAGTAGACCTGTTGCGCCAAGCAAGAACAGTGCCGGAAGTGCCCAGTCTGCAGGACCGGTATTAGGTGTGGTTTTTGTTTGTGATGAAGGATAAATCGGTTGCCCGCCAGTTGTTTGCTGAGACTGATTCTGATTTGGAAATCCGACTGATGCGGGAGTAGGTGTCGGATTGATGCAATATTGCTGTGAGGTAACACCTCCATTGTAGATTGGAAGACAGTTGCTGCCGTCAGCTGAGACTGTCACAGGCATGTGTTGTGCGGTCAAAAAGACTGCTGTTGCGAAGGATACTAAAAATAGTATAGTAATTTGCTTCATAAAGAGTGTGGCTACAATACACGAGAAGCGCAAAAATGTCAATAGTAATAGCAATTCTCTTGACATTTACGCTTCCGACTTACTACTATTAATATATATTATGAAAAAATTAGCGTACTCCGGTTTAACTTTGCTGGCTTTGGCTACTTTTGCCTCTTCCATGCAGGCATTTGCGGCAACTAGTGTCTCTGAGCCGTTGTGCCCGGCAAGTTTCGGCAATTTATGCGCGATCAGATTGGATAATGGTGGTTTGGTTGGTGCCATAATTCAAATTCTTCTCATCATAGCTATCATTATTTGTCTTTTCTATTTGATCTACGGAGGAGTGAGATATATTATGTCAGGGGGGGACAAAGGGAAGGTGGACCAAGCAAGAAACACTTTGGTAGCAGCTCTTGTTGGATTGATTATTGCTCTTGCTTCTTTTTTCATCGTAGGTCTTGTTTTAGGATTTTTCACTGGCCATGGTTTGGGGGCGCTCACAGTACCAACGCTTACTCAGTAATAAGTTTATGCTTGACAAAAAGCCAAAAATATGGTGTAATAGTGTAGATACACGCATAGATTCTTCGGTAAAACTTTTTCCGTACACGAATGACAAATAACAATTGACTTCTCATGATTTTATAGTACTCACATTGTGGTTGTTAATTGTTTATTGATAAGTTTTATCTTACTATCCCTATGGTAACAAAAAAATCTACAACAAAAATACTTGCCGTTGACGAGCTCGTTGGTAAGCCGAAAGAGAAACCTGCAAAAGAAGAAAAGCAGGCAACGGTTGACGTAGCTGCTTCGGAAGAAAAAGGAACACCATCTGAAACAGTTGTTGCAGACGTTTCTCCATCCGTTGAAGAGTCCGTACCTGCAAGGCCGCACCGTATTCATATAGGTGGCGGCGATAGATCAGGTGATAATCAATCTTCTTCAGGTCAACAGTATAACAATAATAGTCATTATCAATCACAACAAAACACTCCGACAGAAGAAGTAAAAGGCTTTCTTGACACACAGCCTGAAGGACATGGATTCTTACGACCTAAATTTATTCATTCCAACCGCGACATTTATATTTCTCAATCTCAAATCCGCCGTTTTATGCTCAGGCCTGGTGATTTAGTTGAAGGAATCGCTCGTCCTCCAAAAGACACGGAGCGATATTATGGTTTACTCAAAGTTGAAAAGGTTAATGGTATCCTGGCAGACGATGCCTTACGTCGGCCGTATTTTGATGATCTGACACCAATTTACCCAAACAAACAGCTAACACTGGCAACCGGTACAACTCCGTTATCAACAAGAATGATTGATTTGATTGCGCCGATCGGTTTTGGTCAGCGAGGTATGATTGTCTCTCCGCCAAAAGCAGGTAAGACAACGATTCTCAAACAGATTGCTGCCGGCATTTCGGAGAACTTTCCCGATGTTCATTTGATGGCAGCGCTTATCGGTGAGCGGCCAGAAGAGGTGACTGACATCAGTATGTCCGTTCGTGGAGAAGTGGTAGCTTCAAATTTTGACGAACCACCTGAAAATCAAACTCGTGTCGCGGAAATCACCTTGGATCGGGCAAAGCGATTGGTTGAAATGGGCAAAGACGTTGTAATTCTTCTTGATTCAATCACTCGGTTGGCACGTGCATATAATTTGGCTGTTGAACCAAGCGGTCGCACACTGTCGGGTGGTTTTGATCCGGCGGCATTGCATCCAGCAAAACGTTTCTTCGGCGCCGCACGCAACTGTCAGGAAGGTGGTTCACTGACTATTATTGGTACTGCACTTGTTGAAACAGGTTCTCGCATGGATGATTTGATCTATGAAGAATTCAAAGGAACTGGTAACATGGAGCTTCATTTGGATCGAAGTCTTGCAGAACGACGTATTTTCCCGGCTATCAACATCACACGTTCTGGAACCCGTGGAGAAGAGAGAATTCTCGCAGAAGACGCATACAATAAGATTGTTACCATGAGACGAATGATGGATATGCTTGGACAAGATGAAAGAACAAGTATTTTTGTTGAGAGACTTGGTAAAGCAAAATCAAATAACGAATTCCTCGAAAACCTCGGCAAATCTTAGTACACCAATCAGTAAAAAGATTCATAAAAACTCACTATTCCAGCCTCAAAATTTGACTGAATCGAGATAATTTGTTACTATCAGTCCTTGAAACCGGCGCTGTCCCATTACCAACACCAATTGGAACCAGTTTGCGTTTTTACTGAGAGATCGCCGAGAATCTGCGTATGCATAGAAGGTCTTCGCATAGATTTGCTGTGTGGTTTATCTCCATCAGCAGAGAAGTCAAGGAATTCTCAGAATTTCTCTTTTTTTACAGCAAAAAAAAGCTGATCAATTTCTCCGTCCGCTTTGAAAAGAACAAAAACAAACTTGTTAAATTTTTCCTCATGAAACGCGGCAGATATAATAGACCGTTTTTGCATCTCACCACCATGGGAGTCTTGGGTGTGGGTGTTTTGATTGCGCCATTTTTGGCTGACACGTATCCAATTTTTGGCGCACAGAATTCTAATTTGGCACTGGCTTCTTCATCAGCGGCAAAGCAATCGGCACTCAGCGAAGGAGATGTTTTTCAAACAAACGTCTCACTGAAGCCTCGCGATAAAATTCTTACCTATACAGTTGAGCGGGGAGACACGCTGGCAAACATTGCAGATAAGTTTGGTATTTCTGAAAATACTATCCGTTGGGAAAACAATCTTACTAGCGATACCTTGAGTATCGGTCAATCGTTGCAGATATTGCCGGTGAGTGGTATCTCCTACAAAGTGCAATCGGGAGATACTGTCTACACAATTGCTAAGAAATATAATACAGATCCGCAAAAGATCGTTGATTTTCCTTTTAATGAATTTGCAGGAGACGGGACGAGTTTTGCTCTGGTAACAGGCGAAATGCTTATTGTCCCAGACGGTATTGAACCATCCGCACAACAGACTATCAAGCCGCAAGTTGAGTTGGCATCAGGACCTGTTCCTGTTTCTCCCGGTGGTTTCACCTGGCCAGTACAAGGCATTATCACACAATCATATTCTTGGTATCATCAAGCCCTTGATATCGCCGCACCGATTGGTACGCCACTGATTGCAGCAAGCAGCGGTACTGTAGATTATGTTAGTTTAGGAACATATGATACCGGCTATGGGAACAACGTCTGGGTAAATAAGGGAGATGGAACACGGTATCATTATGCGCATATGGAGTCTGTAAATGTTTCAATAGGCCAGCATGTAACTGGGGGACAGACTGTTATCGGTTGGATCGGCGTAACAGGGAACACCACAGGTCCTCATGTCCATTTTGAAATTCAAAATAGCGGTGCATTAGTCAACCCACTGCCGTACCTACAATAATATTTTTTTGTTAACGCGTTAACCAGTAACAATAGTTCCCATTTTTTGATACAATAAACCGACTATAAAGGCATAGTCTTGGGCCGTTAGCTCAGTTGGTAGAGCGTTCGCATGGCATGCGAAAGGTCGTCGGTTCGAATCCGATACGGTCCACAATAATAGCGGACAGTAGAAGAGTAGAGGGTTCGATTCCCTTCGGGTCCACACCTTCGGCAAGCTCAGAGTGGAATAGTTAGCGGAGTCGAACTGCCCATAACTTCGCGTTTCGCTTGGTCAGTCAAAGTATTTGCGAATGGTAAGTTTCGGGCTTATAGGTAGTGGTATACCGGTGGTCGCGTGTTCGGGCCGATAGCTCATCTGGTAGAGCGCAGCATTCGCATTGCTGAGGTGGGGAGTTCGAGTCTCCTTCGGTCCACATTAAGTATGGGCGACATCTTCGACCCTCCGTTCCGAGGATCTGCACTTCGTTTGACATTCGCATTACACAATCCCGAGTTCGATTCTCGGTAAGTCCACAAAGGCTACCTAAATATCCAATGGGTAAAATTTCATCTATTTAGACCTCATTCTATGCAGTAGAGCAATCTTTGATATAGCAGTTTGTGTGGAGAAGTATTAGACAGGTAAATAAAAGAGCTGTAGACCATATAAAGCATGCAAGAATTCAAACGTGACAATCTGCGGAATACTTTTTTTATTGCATACAACACCCATAAGCGCTTTTGAAAATGTTAGCTCGACTGAATTGCTGGTTTCTAGTATTTTAATTGCCGCTTTTATATCAGCCGGTTCGGGATTAATCACATTGATATTGCTGAGAGACAGTGCACGGAGAAAGTCTCGGGCGAGTGAGGGGCTGATCGTGTTGTAGATCGTCATGTATGTTTCGTTAATGCTTACGACATTACTGTATATCTGACATTGTTCTTGTGCGAAATAACGGAAAAAAGCCGTTGCCTGCACATGTTTTTTATGTGCACGATCAATAAAAGCGACAAGTCCATCCGATGCAATGTAAATTTTTTTACTAACCATATATTAGCATTTAGGCTATAACGTCTAGCTTTTAGTTTTTTGATTTTGTTTTTAAATTATCAACTAGATGCTAAACGCTAGCAGCTAGACGCTTTTCTATTTTAAATCCAATCCTGCCCCTCGTCCTTGCAATCGAAGGAAAGGATCCTCCTGGGTAAATTGCTTGTCCAATAAACGAGCATTTTTGAAAACCTTCGGTTTTTGTTCGGTAAATGAAATTTCTTTGTGAAAATCTTGCAAGGCGTTTTCATCTACGCGGATATTACCACCGACCTTTACTGCTTTAAGTCGTTTATCACGAATATAGCGTCTCACGGTCAAGGGGTGGACACGGAGGATGAAGGCTACTTGCTTTACGCTTAATAAGTTATTCATAGGACAGTTATAGAATAGATCCTCTGTAAAAAAGAGTAAAGTGTTTCTTTTTTACATCACAATTTAATATACAATAGTTAGTAGAATTATGCAATAGTATACAAGTTGTGAAAAAAGTTGACGAATCTTGTGAAAAGGCATTATAGTAAGTAGGTGCTATGATTTTGCAAGAATTACTAAGAAACATCGTTTTGTATAGAGGGGTAGTAAAACCTGTGCTTCAGGCATGGAAAGAATCTCTTTTTCTTCGCTACATCAGGCTTACGCCTCAGCTTGTTATAAAAAATCACATTCAAGAAGCAGTTTCCCTTGAGGCTGTTTCACATGCTTTTCTTACTGGTACGCTTACTATACCTTTTTATATTGTGGCAGTTGTGGAAAGTATTATCCTGAATCAAGCGAAACAGAGAACAATTTCGGCCACGGTTGGCAATGATAAATGCACTGTGCTAATGGGTGGAGGAGTAGCTGAAAAAGCTGTTACATCAAGCATAACAGATTATTTTTGCTACAGCTTAGGCATGGACAAGTTCTCCCCAGTAAGGACAATTCAAAGAGATTTAACTACAGGATTTATTATTGAAAATCTCTATTTATATCTCTCTGAGACTCATGAGGAGAGAGAACTTCTGGGCGGGTTCTCTCTTTCTCATGAAGGAAATCCATTATTGTATTTAACAGAGAGGAGGTGATTAGTATGACAGAAATAAAAAGTCGCATGCAGCGTTTGTTTGATGACATCCGGATTTTATTTTCCGCACCTGTTTATTAGACTATCAACAAGGAGGATTGTCTCGGTATATAATCATACAAAATAATATAGCGAGATAGAAAATTCAGGTGCTGAGAAATGCACTGATCGTATGGCTTGACAAGCATTTTCGCTGCCTTCATAATGCAACTATGCCTCCTGTCAAGAAAGACCTTTTTAAAAGCGCAAATGGCTATAGCTCGCGATCACTCATTATCATTGTAGCCTTCGTTATTATTCTTCTTGGTGCAGTTGGCATTGCAATATACTTTTATATGCAATACCAAATAACTCAGTCTGAACTTAGCAGGTCCACACAGGCAAGCCAACAGGATGTCTTAATTAGTCAAGTGGGCAAGCTTATCGTTTTACCAACTAACGAGCAGCCCACAATAGCTACTGTTTCTGATATAAATAGATTGAAAGGACAATCTTTTTTTGCTCATGCAAGAAACGGGGACAAGGCCCTCATTTATTCAAAAGCGCAAGAGGCAATACTGTATGATCCTGTTGCTAATAAGATTGTCAGTGTTGGACCGATTTCTATGACGCAGATAACACCTACGCCGGAGATTTCAGGTTCTAAACCAACGCCAAAGCCAGTGAGAATTGCTCTCTATAATGGGACAAAGACTGTTGGTTTGACGGCTACAGTTGAGCAACAATTGAAGAGTAAATTGCCAGAAGTCACTGTAGTGACCAGGAACAACGCTGAAAAGGACACCTATGTAGGTACCATCGTTGTCGATTTAGCGGGAAATCAAGCCTCGTCAGCCTCTTTATTGGCAAAAACACTGGGCGGCAAAGTAGGGAAACTACCAACAGGCGAGACAAAACCTCAAAATGCGGATTTACTTGTTATTTTGGGAAAATAACAGTATTTATGATATAATACGCAAGACTCGTATTTTTCTCTATGAAAAAGGGTCATCCAGTATTCTAAGCAGATTTATTAGGTCTTTATAGCCTCACAATTCACTTAGGATTCTAAAGAGAGCTTCGCTAGGCGAAGCAAAATATAAAAAAAAGGAGGTGAATCCTAAGTGGCACAAGATCAAACCATTAAATGCAAAGACTGCGGTAAAGACTTCGTTTGGACCGCAGACGAACAAGCATTTTACCAAGAAAAAGGTTTTAACGCACCAATGCGTTGTAAAGAATGTCGAGTAAAAGCTCGTGCGAATTTCAACAACAATCAAGGTGGTGGACAAAGACAATCATTTCCAATAACCTGTTCTAATTGCGGTAAGCAAGACACAGTACCATTTGAGCCGAAAGGCGATCGTCCGGTACTTTGTCGTGACTGTTTTAGAAAACAGCGGGAACACTAAGTCTTCGCGACTTTTGTTTAGACACTTATAAAAAACGCCTCGGTCAACGGGGCGTTTTTTTGTAGCGAAGCCAAATGATGATATGTTTCTACATATTAGTTTATATATAAGTCATATAAATAACATTTCTTTATATAATGAAATAGATAAAAAGCTATCCAAAAAGGATATTTTATTATGAGAGAAAACGTAACTGTTATCTATTTCTGCGGAGCTTTTGATGGGGATTGAGATTGAGCTTGAGACGGAGATGGAGCGGTAGGGCCTTGTTGTGTAACTGTTGGAGCAGGAATTTTTTCTTTAGGATTGTGTGGAGGAAGTGTTGTTCCAGCTTTGTTCACATCAATTGATTGTTGTGCATTTGCCGGAACAGGACTTACTTGTGCCGAAGGCGTTGGTTGCTGTGGCTGTCCATTTTTCGCTGCTGCCACTTTAGCATTCAATGCGGCAATATCATCATTGATCTTTTTTGTATTGTCAGGACTGTCGGCAACGAGTTGTTTGACAGTCTCATATGACTGCAGGGCCAAGTCATATTGTCCTTTTTGTTCATACGCATGTCCTAAATTGTAGTAGGCGTTTGCGTAGTCTTGTTTGAGATTGACTGCAATTTGGAATTCTCTGATTGCATTATCGTATTGTCCAAGCTGGTAGTACACACCACCAAGGTCGATATATTGCTGTGGATTGCTAGGGTCAAGCGCGATTGCTTGGTTCAACGTAAGAATAGTAAATTGATCGGCGTTTTGTCCAAAACCGATAAGACTTCGATATATTGATGAAAGATTGTTCCAATTGAAGGATGTTGCGGGAGCGACAGTGATAGCTGCGCGGCCGGAGTTAATAGATTGTTGAATAAGCGTTAAGATATCCTTTTGGGTTTGTGCGCTTGGAGATGATCCTTTTGGTTGATTCACTGCAAGGGCGTTTGCCAACGCAAGATTTGTTTGAGCAAATGAGCGGTAATAAATGTCACGATAAGGGAACATGCTAATAGCAGCCGTTTGTAATTGGTAGGTGGCAAGGCCATTGTTTTGTGATTCTGCGACAAGAGATTGTTGAAAGGTAAAGTCAGACAACATAAATCGAGTTACAAAATATAGCGGTACGGCGATAAGAACAGCAACAACAAGAAGAAAGATGCTTGGCAGGACTTTCCCAATTCTTCTTTCTGAAGCTGTTTGCTGTACGTGTTCGCGCCCTGCTGTTTGCTGTAAGAAGCCGTGACGCAAGGCAAGAAGAGAGAATTCAGCTTCACCAAAACGCTGTGGGTTGTTTTGGATGCAGACAATTGCAAAGATAGCCAAAAGAACAAACAAAAGCGCCAAAAGAGTGAAGGAGAAAGGAAGAACAATTGAAGCTAAAACCGCCAGCATAAGCGGAAGAAAGAAATTTTTTTCTTTTATAATACGGTAGATTAAGAATCCAAAGATAGCAATACCCAAAAGTCCTGTTGTTGCCATAAGTTCGAGAACAAAACTACTTGAGCGGAAGAAGGTAAATGCCCACAAGGCCTGATTTGCGTTGTAGGCAGCAGGCTTGAACTGTGTGAAGTCGTTCAGATATGTTCCATATCCACTTCCCAATAAGAGACTTTTGAAGACATTTCCCTGTGAAATCGCTGCAAAGGCTGTCTGCAGTCCGGTATCAAATGGCAGGATCAGTGGCTTTTGACTGGTGAAAAGCATATAAACTGTTAATCCTAAACCAATTGCAATAATGATAAAGGCAACTCCAAAAATACCCATTATCCCAGCTGATTTTTTACGATGAGGCTGTTGCCCTTGTGTAAAAGGAGAAGATTCATGATGAGCAGGCGCGCTCAATGAGTTAATATATCCGTAGCCGAAATACCCTGCAATCGGTAAAACGACAGCATAGTATAATGCCTGGTCGAGCAGGGAACCAAAGGTGGTAAAGAATGTTTCGTGTGTGTAGGAAAAAGGAAGCGGATATAATTTGAAATAAGAACAGATGGTGAAAAGGGCAGATAAGACTGCTCCCGCTGTAAGTGTGCCCAAAAGGAACAAAAGCTGTTTTTGGTTTTTTACTGTATTTACAATCACAAAGTAAAGGAAGCCGATAAAAAGCAGCGGAGCGCTAGCAATCAATGCATCGTAGCGGTTTGCTGAGAAAATTGCCGATGCGAATGCAATAATGATAAGAAGCAATACTGGAATATCAAACGGTGAAGTCCTCAAACGGAGCCTGCCTTCAATGATTGTTTTAACAGCAAAGATAAGAAGTGCTATTGAACTCATAATGATTAGGAGAAGTTGCTTTGGAAGAACAAAAGCATCTGTAGTTGAACTTAAAAAGAAGACAGGAAAAAGGACAAAGAGAAGACCCACCATGAGCAGGCTTACGTTTTCAAAATAGGACAGCACTTCTTTTTTTCTTTCAGGCATAGCAGGGAAAATAGACCTCTTTCCAATGTAACAACTCCATTTGTATAATGTCAAGCATAACTTTACTATAACAATTTAATTAACTATCCACCAATTAAAGCTAATATCCTCAGTTCCCGCCTCGGGTAACTCAACCGTAAAAGAGCCTTTTGTTCCATTGGATGGATCCTCTGCCGTTTGTCGTGCAAGATAGGGTATGTCATTTCCAGTGTCAGAGGTGGCAGTTACATAAATTAACGAATGGTCGGTGACGTAAGGGGTAAAGATGGTCCGTTCAGTTTCGTACGCAGTAATGACCCCTTTGCCTGCAGACGAATCGGCAGTGGTTTGCGTCATTGACGTATCAGCTTGCGCGCCGCGGATAATGGAAAAGCCGTTAGTAGCAACTGAATTAAATCGTGCCTCGCCCGATGAGTTCACGTCACCTGACTGATTGATCGTTAGGACTCCGCTTCCGCTTGAGCTTCTTATGACAAACAAAGAGCCTGACTTATCTTTTTTATTAGGCAAAGTAATCACCAAATCTTGATTTGGAATAGGAGCTATAATGCCTGCGGCAAGCTGACCGTTTATATTTACATCATGAGCAAAGTTTGCATTGCCATTTACTTGAAGATTGCCTTGGGTATCGATCGCGATAAGTCCACCCATAAACAGAATGTTCCCTTGCCTCAAGGGTTGGATATTGAGATCAGATCCAATTGTATCAATAGTATTTTGTGTGATCCTGAGATTATTATTTACAGTAATAGTGCTGCTTACACTTACGTCTGTGAGACTTGTTGGTCCAAGCGTGATCAAGCCTTGATTAAATGTTCCGAAGTCTGATTTAAAATTTGGAATATATGTCAATTGCCCACCAAGGCTAGCAACAGGTTCATACTGATTGTTTGGTGATGTTTGTGTATCAATTTCTGAGTGTGAAGAAACAGTGGTTGGTGATATAGTTTCGCTACTAGTGTCTATAGTAGTTGCAGAATTACTGGCTGGTGAGGTTATTTCTCCGGCTATTGAGGCTTCAGCACTGGTACTTGCTATACTATTATATATAGTATATATAGGGGAGCTAAGAGCAGAAGCTGTTGCAAGCGGTCCCGGTGCTGCTGAAGATGATGCATTTTGATCTGTTGTCTCAGCCGAATTTGAGGCAACAGGATTGACGATAGGGCTATTTGAAGGCAACTGCGCAAGTTTTTTGTCAATTGCTTGATTGACCATTTGATCAACAATGGATTTAATATAATCCGTAAGCGTTTGCCCTCCAACGGTGATAGTCCCGGTGACATTTTGAACTGATTGTGATGTGATTGTTTGTGCTTGAACTGCCCCAAGCCCGATTGTATTGAGAATATCAGTTAACGATTGCAGAAGAGAAGGCTCATTTGAGCTTTGAACTGGGCTGTTTTGGGTAAAATCTGCTGATTCTGTTGCTGCTGCTAGGCTGCCGTTGTCAGTAATCGTTGCAGGGTTTGTGCGATAAGAGAGATTGATAAACGTCATGATCTTCCCTACGGCATTCGGATCGGAGTTGCTGTATGCTTCAAGAGCCTTACCAATGGTCTGGCCTGAACCTGTTGCCTTCATTGCAACGCCCGGAATTGAAGAGGACGTAAGATCGTCTCCTGCCTGGATCGCGCCATTTATGGTTGAAACCTTCACCGGCACACGGCCCTGCAGAGCGAGGGGATAGATATTTGGATGCTCGGAGTCTATTTGGGCACCTGAGTTAAGCGTCACACCAGGGTTTGTTGAGACAATTCCCAGAAGCTGCTGCTGATAGGGGGATGTAGCTTCTATGATTGCATCATTGTCACTTTTCCCTTCAAGAACAACGACATCACCTGGTTCCAAATTCTGTGAGGAAATATAATTTTCAGCAAGGTCTGCTGATTGTACAGTTGTGTTTGCTGCATAGATTGTCCCGGGAGTATTTCCAGCGCAGGCATTGGTTGAAGTATTCAGACAAAGCGAACCCAAAACCTTCAGAGTAGAATTATTATTATCCCACGAAAAACTATTTGCGTTCTGCATTATGTCACTATTCGAGCTGATAAAGGGGATGGCTCCTGTTGGAAAATAATCCAGATGTAAATGTTGTCCGTCAGGGATGTCGATACCTGCATTGGCTGTCAGTTGGCCATTTGCTGCTACTGTCCCAGTAAACGTTGTGTTCCCATGAACAGCAAGGCTATTGTTCACGATAGTTTGACCTGTCGTTGAACCTAAAGCAATCACTGTTGCTCCTGTTCCAATCGAAAGATTCCGGACAGTAGATCCTCCTATATCAAAGATTGTCGAAGTGGTGTTTATAGTATCACCATGAAGGATAATATCTCCACTGAGGAACGCATCGCCGTTTGCATCAAGCCTGAATTTATCAATCCCATTACTTTGTCCGCTAATGATATCGCCTGTGCCGTTTTGATTGATAACAAGGGCTGATTGACTACTTGATGTGGCTAGAATTGAAAGGATATCTGCTACTTCTACCGCACCTGGTATGCCACCAGGAGAGGTATAGTTTGATGTATTTTGTATTGGTTTTTGGAGATCTATAATTCCCGAGCCATCAGGCGCAATAGTAATATTACCATTTGATCCGGGGTTTGTAGTAAGAAGGAATGTCTGTCCAGACAGACTAAATTGACCTCCAGTTGCTTGGAATGCATGACTAGCATTTCCTCCTATAGTTAAATTGCCTGCGGAATCAAGTGCAAGAAGGACATTTTGTCCAAGAGTAGGAGAATCAGTGATTGGCTTAAGTCCTTCAACCGATTGTGAACTGGCAGACAAACCTGAGGTCGGAATTTGCTGGCGAGGAGAAAGCTCCTCATTGTCGCCGACAGTAATGCCGATATATAAACTTTGATTGTCGGTAAAGACACTTTGATCCAGTGGCGTTTTTAATCCAAGTCTTGCGGAAAAATTACCATTCCGATCTGGTGTGATATATTGATTCTCTTGCCAGAGTAAAGCAGCACCAGAGGCAGTAGGGCTATTATAAAGAGCAAACCGCAGAGGTGTCTCTGCGGTGATGGGCGTATTGGTGTTATCAAGTAACTTTCCTTGAAAGGAGAGTGTTTTGGGAGGTGCGGTAGACTGTGCAGAAAGGACCGCTTCACTTTGATCCAAGCCCGGACTCGTCCATGTTTGATAGATCGCAGAGCCCGCAATAACTGTTGCAATAAGCATGATGCTTATATGAAGATAATTAACAAAAGGGTAGGTATGGTATGTCTTGTACCATTGAGGCCTCTTGTAGCGCATATAGTGCCACAGCTTATCTTTCCAATGCATTTGTTTGGTCGAGATATCCAAAGGTGCGTAGAGTGCTTTTGTAAAGTTATGGACGCTGTCAGGATTTGTTCCAATACCATACTGTTTAACTTTTTCTAAAACCGAAGCTATATTAGCAGTACGAGGGGGGATAATGCTTATTTGCTTTGGGATAATTGTTTTTACTGAAATACCCTTAGGTATATATGATGATGCTTCAAGAATACTTGTGACTGGTGTAAAGATTTCTTTTCCCCCTTTTTTCCAGAAGGAATATTGGATAAGCTCGGCAGAATAGGCTATAGGATTAAATATTAGCAAATCGGCTCCTAGATTGATAATTCTTGATGTCTTTTGAAATAGTCGAAAAGGAGCAAAACGTGAATAACGAGGCAATTTTGCTTCTTCCTTTTCTTGGACAAGATCATGAAGGGCAGTTAGTGGTATCTGGGGCTGTTGATCTGGTATTAAAATTTCTTCATCTTGTTCTATTTCTTCTGTTTCGCTTTTATCAATTTGTATTTCAGAGATAGAAGCTTTCAAAACGCCTTTTGCAGATAACCAACGGATATACCTGCGCAGTGAAGAGAGTTTTCTATTAATTGAGACTGGTGAGAGTCGAGCTTCATGGAGTAGTCGCATTTTATATTGTTCCAAAGCATAGTTATCAATCTTAAGTAGGAGATTGCTAGATTCACTATCGATTTCTGTTACCTGTGCAAGCCAGCGTAAAAATTGATTAATATCTGTCAGATAGTTTTTGATAGTCAATTTACTTGCTTGATCTGTGTAAAGAAAGTTTTTAAAGTCTTTGATAAAGAAAGGATCAACTGGCTTTTGATATTCTGTGGCTAAGACAAAAGGATTTTCTTTTATTTTGCCTGTCTCTTCAAGGAAAAGAGTAAATTTACGTAGGGAAGAAAGATATCTTTTTGAGGATCTAGCAGATGGTAATGTTGTTTGATAATTTATAGTTATTGAGGAATTGTATTCAGAAATTACTCTTGGGGAGAGAGCTTCCGGCATAAAAATTGTTACATAGGTTTTTTCGTACCATAAAATAAATCGTCTGATATCCGAAAGATAGTTTTTTATTGTTATCTTGCTTGGTGAATTCTTTTGAGTAATAAGATATGTTTTAAAATCATTTACTATATCCATTATTTTCCTCCTGTGAAAAGTATTATCGTCTTATTAGAGAGAGTTTGTTTCGAGCCTCGAAATTATACCGATTATACAGATTATCTCTCGTATAAAAAGAGATTAATTCCAGGATAGAAAATATGTGCTTTACTTGTCAAGACAGCAAAACTAACCTCTGAGTATGTATGATATATTTTTATATATAAAAAAATTCTTTTTTCCCTATTTTACGTCATGAAAAACGCATAAAAATGTTTTTATCAGTCGTGAAAATAGGTAATTACATATAATTTTCGATAATATAAGATATTTTTGAGGCTAATTCTTGCTTTGATAAAAAATAAAACAGTCTTGTTTAGTTGCTTTTTTTGAATTAAATAAAAAGTGCTTTTATATAAGGTGCTTTTAGGTTTTCTTGTAAAAATCACTTTTAAAACCTATAAGTACATCCTTTTACTCTCAATTATTAAAGTTGTTGGGAGAAGAACTATTTTGGCAATTACTTATGTGGAATGCTATCAATCAGAAAAATAATTTTGGACCGGCAATTCAGTCTAAAGGGTAAAATTTAATGGGTATCTCTTTGAAGGGGATGTAAGTTCTAAATGGATAGTAATAAGATTCAAGATTGAGTACAAAATATATAAATAAATATAATAATAGCCAATTTAGCTATACTATACGATAAAATTGGCTTATTTTTGCTTTGTGGTGAGTGTAATTTTGAGCTCAGAGAGCACAATTTCTTCCTCTAAAGGTTTAAAAAGAACGAGGCTAGCCTTAAATTAGATGAGAGGAGAGTTATATTTTTATCTATTTTTAGCCCTTATAGACACCTTGCTTTTTCGCGAAAAGACAAAGTTTCTATAATAATAATTACCGATATTTAAATCACGAATTATAATAGGCTTATATTTTATTCCCGAATGGCCTAGTAAGTATAATTTATACTTTATTTGTCTATAGTTTGATATAGAAATGGCTCTAGCACTTTTATGCATCTCTTTGCTAATAGATGTTAAGAATGATTAGTGTTTTTTAGGGTGAGAATGGCGATATGGATTCAGTAATAATTCTTTTATAGTAGTTTTGCTGTCAAATATAATTTTATTTACTAATTGTTTTCCAAAGGACAAGAAAAAGCTTGTTCAATAAGGCTTTTTCTAATATGACACTACATGTATGCCTTAGAATTCTTATATCGGTTATCAAAAAGAAATCGTTCTTTATTTGTAGTGATTTCTGAATATAGAGAAGTTAATTCACCAACATATCAAACAATATATTAGCAAACCATAGTGTGCTATGATAATTATTCTCAAATTATTTTTAGATTGATATTTCAATCTAAACCTCATTTTTCATTTCTGGGTCGAAATGTTGGCTCTCATTTGCGTTTTAAGGCCTGTTTTTTTGTAAAATGATCCAAGATAGCACTCTTATTACCTATCTGTATTAGAGTTTTCGAGGCTATTGATATAATTTTTACCTTTTTTCTTTTAAGCCATTTTCCTTTTTACCCTCGAAATGAACAAAATCAAAAGGAGCAAGATTGCCACAATAATAATAAAGAGATTTAATGGGAAAACAAAGAAGTGTATTGTTCTAGTATATACTTGTCCATTATCTGAGAGAGATAAAGAAAGCGTAGCAGAGTACATCCCGAGAAGGAATTTTTCCGGCCAAACAATCTGCAGATCTGGTGACTGCGTTTGATTCAGAGAAGTAGCATTTGCTTGATTACCGGAAAGAAGGCTGGCATTTGAAAAAGCTCTACTTGTACCTGAAAGAATTACCGATTGCGGGATAGAAATTTTGCCAATTGCCTGGCCATACATATTTTTTACCAAAATCGATCCATGTGGGGATATAAAATGCTCACCATAATTATGGACCTCCAAACTGAAATGTACTGGACCGGACTCACGGGTAAAAGGGGTTGAAAAAGTATCAATTGCAGCTTGGGGCGTTTCTTTATCACCAACAGCAAGTAATATATTTATCGCGATGCCTGCGATGAGTGTAGAAGTACTTTTTTGAGCATTAATGTTATCATTTGATTCATTTTGAGTTGTTGAAGCAGTATTCTCAGCAAAAATTAAAGAGAAATAATAGTCACTTGCCGGCTCATTTTTGGGTAGCGCAATATGAAGACGGAATCTCTCACTTTGTTTTGGCCCAAGTGAGAGAATATCATGAGAGATATTGTTGTTATCAACAACCTGCATTTTTTTGAAAATATTTTTATCCTGTCCAGGGGCTGGTGATCCGTCAGGTAGAAAAATAACTCTGCCGTTTTTAGAGCCGTTGGGATCAAAAGGCTTATAACCAATTGTGAAGCTAACAGGCTGGCTGCTTTTATTTACAATAGTAAAAGCAGTCCAGGCATCAGCAGGCGGTTTTGCCTGGATAAGGATTGTTGAAGGTGAAACACTAAAAGAAGGACCGTCTGCTGATGCTTCTTGTAGTGAGAAAAAAGAAAGTATACCCAACACGGCAACTGTCAGAAAAATTTTAAGTGTGGTTTTTTTTATTTTCATAATTATTGAGAGTAGTTCTATTAGAAATTTGGAATTGCCAGATAGGTTATACTATTATAATAGGTGCCACTTTTCTGCGTTCCAGAAATATTAACTTTGTTTGTGATGGTTGCTTTTGTAGTTGCATTTTTTGAACCATTCAGCATGATTATCTCTGGGGATTGATTGATTGCATTACTTGGATATTGCTTGAAATAGTCTGTTGTTGAAAATTGCTGATCACAGACTTCAACTTGTGAGCTATCACATCGATAGCCAAAACCATACGTCAATGGGTTGTTCCATAAGGAAGCGATTTCTGTCGTACAAGCTCCATTATCACAGCTTGTGTTTTGGATAACATTATTTGATGCAAAAAAAAGTGGGTGATTTTCGTATGTCAGTATTTCCGCGCCCGAATGAGGATTTTTCATCGTAATGTCTGAAGTGCGGATAACAGGATTTGTCGATGAAAGAATACCATAGTCTATTGTATTTTGCGAAAGAGTAATGCCAAAAGCATCATTGGAAGTAGTCACTGTATAGTTGGGACCTGTAGTGAATTCGCTGATGGTTTTTGTTCCAAGAACTTGTGGTAGTGGTATTTGCGTTGGTTGGGGGTTGGTATCTATATTGTCGACATCAATTGAATAGTTACCATTG
>Ga0206953_1074_pt1 | contig 19234 bp, 6 predicted proteins | sample Alteio_BWOrgHeat_36_FD_152977 | JGI IMG/M metagenome (GOLD analysis project Ga0206953, IMG submission 152977) | Enriched cells from forest soil in Barre Woods Harvard Forest LTER site, Petersham, Massachusetts, United States -... | ecosystem: Environmental > Terrestrial > Soil > Temperate forest > O...
TGTTTATCATCTTTATAAACTATTCCCTTAAATGCATCTAAGATGAATTTTGCAAAATTATCCGTGTCTGTCTTTTTAATATAATTTTCTGGACCATATATTTCTATTGACACAAGTAATTTTTCTTGATATATAATCGATGATTTTTCGGTTCGTTCATCTAATACAATTTTTCTAAACGCAGCCGTCATTCCCTTTTGAAGTGTTTTGTTTTTACTGTTTCTTGTCGGAATTTTAAACTGCCTACTGAAAATATTAAGAACCTCATCATATAGAGGATTTCTGTACATGATATTTATTGGAGGATCTGTCATTTGTATACTAAGATTAATTTATCTGTCGATTTTGTTGCACTTCACCTAAATTACACACGACACTTGCCCTGAACTTGTTATAGGTCTGTCTTTATAACACCAATCCACCCATTTTAGGGATGAATTGACGAACATTTTACGGTTTCCCCTCCTTTACAACCTCCACCCATTTCCCTGGTTTCCTCGCACTCACTGTATTATCATACATCGCCTCGCAGCTCACCGTTGGTAAATAAAATTTACCTGTATAGCTGGCATTAAGCGCAATGCGGAATGTTTTTGTTGTGAGTGATGAAACATTAAAGTAGGTGTACACGCGGTCATCACGGATATCCTGGTAGGTTGGTACGTCGCTCTTTACTGTACTGGCACTTTCATCCATACGTGTGTTGTGGATCTCCCAGCCGGAAGGGAAAATCTGCGTGAATGCCATCTGCATGTAATCACCTTTTATGCCGGGATTGGTTACACTGACTTCAGCAATAAAATCAGTTCCCTGTTCGAGTTCGCTCACATCAATGTTTTTTCCGTTCATGTCGGTATAGTTAACGGAAAGTTTCAGGTCGTTCTCCGCAGAAGTCTGATCACCTGTTAATGGAATTCCTTCCAGGATCACGCGTGCAAATAAAACGCCTGTTCCTGAATTTGTAACAGAAACATTTCCTGCAGCAGTTCCGGTAACATTCATGTCAATCTGCGAGATGCAGAGTTTACTTGCAATTGTTCCCTGCTTGCCATTGATCGCATAAGCAGAATGCATTTCACGGCTGCTGCCTCCGCCCATTTTCACAAACTTGGAAACGGCGATTAAACCATACGCTGTTGTTTGTGTGCTCATCCAGTAATCACCTCCAAGATCTTTGGAAAGATCTTTTACCACTGTTGCAGCTTTCGAGGGTTCATTGAGCAATACCAGTGTTTCCAGGATCATTGCTTCATCGCGGTCATCGGAACCGTAGGTCCAGCCCATTTGTCTGTAAGGCGCAATTTTTGTCGGCAAGCCATTGATAATACTTTTTGCTGCTTCAGGCTGACCCGCTAAAACATACGCTGCTGCCAGTCTCCAGCGTGCAGCAACAGAAAGGTCTTTCATTTCTTTCAACCTGTTCATTGCACCCAGTTCAGGAGCTTTTGCAAGTGCAAGCGTATACAGGCGATAGGCTTGCGTTAGATCATAGTTGTAATAATAGTAGTACGCACTTTTATTAGCAGCAGTCGGTGGACTCCAGGAAAGTGCTTTTGATTTCTGGTAACGTTTCCAGTTGTCCATGAAACCAAGAGGTAAAGAATAACCCTTCAGTTCTGCTTCCAGCATAAAATGTCCTCCGTAATTGCTTCCCCATTCATCTGCTTCAGGTGCGCCAGGCCAATAGGAGAGACCTCCGCCCGGAACCTGGAAGGAACGCAGGCGTTGAATACCCGCCTTGATATTGCGGTCTGTTAAAGCCTTCATGTCATTGCTGAGTTCAAGCACATCTGCTAAAAATAACTGAGGGAACACAGATGAAGTTGTTTGTTCAATACATCCATGCGGATACTGGATCAGGTATTGCAAACGTTTACCCATGTTGATCGGAGGTAAAGTGGAAAGCTCAAGAACCCCTTTGTTTGTACCGTTCATCCCGACAGGTGTGTATTTGCCGCTCCAGGATTTTCCTGCTTCAATGGTTGCTTCCATTACGTCTGTTACTTTCGGATTCGGATTGCGTACATCAAGTTCAATATTGTAATCCGCTTTTTCATTTCCGCTTCCGGCATGAATAGTCACTTTTCCGAGACCCAATGCATCTTTCACTTTCAGTTTGAAGTACACAACCTGGTCACCAACCTGGTTGAATGTAATAGCGCGGCTGCTTCCGCCTTCCACACTAAACATATTGTTAGGAGTAATAGCGATGCTTACATTTTTCACTTGCTTTTCCATCGCAAAAACAGTGACAGGTAAATCAACTGTTTCACCTGGACCAACTACACGAGGCAATGTTCCAAGGATCATCAATGGTTTACGCACAGGCACTGTTTTTTCCGAAGAGCCATAAGCAAAATTTTGTCCCGCTACCAGCATGGTACGGACAGAACCCACATATTGTGGCATCATAAATTCATGTGTTTTCTTTTCTCCTTTTTTCAGGTAGAATGGTCCCATAAATTTGACCATAGGTTTAAAGCGGTTTGCTTTTTGTGCAGCGTCTTTGTCAAGAGAGCCGTCACCGCCAATGGATAAAATGCGCTGCAGTTCTCCGCTGTAAGCGCCCATCACCATGTCATATAAATCCCAGGTTTTCACACCGAGTGCTTCACGTGCATAAAAACAATTCCATGGATCTGGAGTTTTGAAACGCGTGAGATCCAGCAGACCTTCATCCACAACGGCAATGCTATAGGTCATATCCTTTCCGTTTTCTTCGGATACAGTAATGCTTGCTTTCTCTTCCGGCTTCCAGACATCCGCTGTTTTCATAACAGGACGCAAATGTGTATTCGGGTCTTCAACCTGGATCGGAATAATTCCGTAAAGACGGATTGGTAAATCATTTTTGCTTTGCGCATGAGGTTGTACGAGTGTTACATTCACATACACATTCGGCGCCATTTCGGCAGTTACCGGGAATTCAAATTCGGTACGGCCTTTTTTCGTCTCTACCCAATACGCCTGTAAAACTTTGGAACCTGTTTCAATGCTCACCAGTGCACGTCCTTCATTGCCGGATGGGATTGAAATTTTTGCTTTATCACCAACGGCGTACTTTTCTTTATCCGCAGTGAAATTCAGCATGGTTGCATTCTGGTTTTTCCCCGCCATGTCTTTGTCTGCCCAGCTTGGCCAATCGAAATACACTACTGTTCCTGTAGAGTGCCCGCTTTCTTCATCACTGACATGAATGAGATAACGTCCCCAATCCGCCTCACTTACACGGAATGTAAATTGTCCTTTTCCATTTACAGTAGAAACGGTTTGTGTTTTGTAAGGCTGATGCAACGTGTTGCCCACGTAATTGGCATACTCATTATTGTAGCTGTCCCACCACCAGCGCCAGTCCATTTTATAAATTTCAACTTTGATCTTTGAACGCGAAACAGGCTTGCCATCACTGTTTACAGTAGCAATTTGTACAGTGTGATCTTTGTCTGTTGCAATGGTATTGTCGTATTTGTTTTGTCCTTGTAATCCTTTAATACCAACATAACTGCTGTAAGGAGAGTAGGGCAGTGTAAAACGGTCAACGCTGAATCCTCCGCCTTCTTCAAATACGCGCACTGTAAAGCTGGCACTGAGCATTCCTGGCGCAGCATCTGTAATGTTAAGCTGGGGATCAACACTTGCATTTCCATTATCGTCGAGGTTACCATCGAATAAAGTTTGTGTTTCACCTGTAAACGTGCGTGCCGGATCTGTGAAATCATATTCTTCAAATCCCTTGAATGTGGTATTGCCTTCCCATAAAGTAGCTTCTACTTTTGCAGCAAGACCATGTGCTACAGCTCCTGTGAGCCAGTTCGCGTGAAGTTTTCCTTTGAGATTTTTATCATCCGCATTTATTTTAGCGGTGCCAAAATCCAGGTTCAGTTTCAACCGGTTTGGCATGATGGTCTCAATTTTTATATTTTTTGAGAAACTTGTACCGCCCACTTTTACCACAGCCGACCAATCTCCTGTAGGCGCATCTTTATCTGTTACACAGGTGAAATCAAAAAATCCATTAAGCGGATTATTCTTCACTATTTTCTTTACCAGTTGTCCACGCGGATTCGTCAGTTCAAATGTTACCGGGTGGTTTGGAGGCAATGTGTTTAATTTATCTTCCAGGATAAAACTTAAAAATAATGTGTCACCCGGACGCCATACGCCGCGTTCGCCGTAAATAAATCCTTTGATTCCTTTTTGAATTGTAACACCTGCTACATCAAACATGCTGAGGGAAAGAGAAGAGCCGTCATCTAATTTCAGGTAGCCGCGCTGATTATCTTTTTTCGCAACGAGTACAAAAGGATGTCTCTTCACATTTACTTTGGCCATTCCGTCTCCATCAGTTGTTGCAGTGGCAAGCAGTTGTCGCTGGAAATCATACAACTCAATGACAGTACCGGATACAGGTTTAGTAGTAAGAAGATCACTCACCGCAAAATTCATGGAGCCGTCAGCTCCCATTTTTGAAATGATACCAAGATCGGATGCTAAAATACTTCTGCTTGCAATTTTTGAACTATTATAATAGGATACACTGCATGGGTTGTCGCGTTCTTGATAATTGTACCCACGTGGATAATAATAGTCGTAATCCTCATAGTAATAACCTTCACCATAATTTGCGCCGTTACCATCTTCGTCAGGCTCTCCGTTATCCTGTGCCATTTCTTCCACGTCGCTCGTATTGTCATCCGGAGTTTCACCAGTACAATTATAAGTTGAATACGATTTTTTAAATGACAGTTTTACACGATAAATGGCACCGGGTTCTGTTTTGATCAGGTCTGAAAGATCCAGTGAGTAAGTGTTCCAGCGGCTGCGATCAGTTGCACTTTTTACATTCAGCGGAATTGTTTTCTTCAAAATAGTTCTTCCTACTCTTGAGAGCTCACGATCACCATCTATGGAATTGATCTGTAAAAACTGCAATACGTTATTTTCAAAAATGCGTACGATCTTTACATCAACAGCATTCAAGTTGACTGCCTCAAATGGAAAGATAAGTCCATTGGAATGAGGAAGGATGGTTCCTTTACCACTGATGCGAATCGCAGGTTTGATATCTTCAAACAATACCTGCATGGTATATTTATTTTTAAGCGGATAACTTAAAATATTTTTTACACCTGTTTCAACGTTAATCACTTTTGCACCTGATAAATGTTCGGAAGGATAAACCCGCACTTCATTATCTTCTGTAATAAATTTCAGAACGGTTGAAACATCGCTGAGCGTAATCAGTCCGGCAAGGTTTTGTTTTTCCAATACAGGATCAGAGAATTGCACAGAAATATATTGATCAGCATCCTGCACAACTTTTACATCCATCACTTTAAAATCACCCAGGGCGGGGATTTCAATTTCTTTCATGCCTTTATTATCAAGCCCCAGCGCTTGTCCGTCCCATTTGATCTGCACCTTTGAGGCCGTTTCTGTGCGGATAATACTGTCGATTGTAAAGCGATGCGTTAAATTATTTTCATGGATCCAATGAACGCGTAAATTTTTTCCGTTTTGTTCCGCTGTTACCAGTTTTTCAATTTGGTCTGCAGGGGCAGCATCAGATGTAGAAAGCAAACCTTTTGCCTGCTGCCAGCGAAGTGTTTGTTTATCTGTGGTTGTAATTCCATCAAAATAAACTTCGAATGTTTGTTTGATAGTTTCAAAGTTGAATTCAAATGTTTTCAGTTCGGTTGGAACTTCCATGAGTTTGGAAAGATAGAATTCCGCTTTGTAAAATTGTCCGGATAGAAGTTTGCCGGCAGGTTTGAATTCAATGGTGCGCGCATCCAGCCAGGTCGCCGTTCCTTTTATTTCCGGACTGAAATCAAACAGTGTTTCTTCAATTGGTTTACCAATTTCAATCGGCTTTGTCATGTCCGACGACAAAATAATTTTGATCGAAGATTCATTGGAAACTACGCCCGACGTAAAAGCAGAAATGTAAGCGCTGAAAGCGGGATTGATTTTGGCTTGTTTGGATAAACTTTTATTGCATTTGAACAAAGGCATTACAACCAGCAGTGTTGTTATACCTGCTAAAATTAAAAGCGCGCGTTTAGACATATGTTTGGGGTTGGATTTTGCAGTAAATGTATAAGAAAAAGGGTTCGTTTTCAGTTTGCATGCCTTGTTTCGATTTGAACAAGTTATTAACGTTTTTGGACATGAAATCCGGGCTTTTGCGCTGTAGAAATAACCATTCGACTTTTAATAATATTCCTTTGTTTTGGTTGATATTCACTGCGGCTTGAGATAACTTTAAAATAATTTAAATCCCCACAAATCATGACATCCATACGATTAAGATTTCTGATATTTTCCATAATTATTTCTTCAATTTCTTTTGCCCAGAAACAATCTAATATCTGGTATTTTGGCGCAAATGCGGGGCTGGACTTTAATAGCGGAACCCCTGTGGCACTTACAAACGGCCAGTTAAATACTTTGGAAGGAGTTGCGTCTATTGCTGATAACTCAGGAAGCCTTTTGTTTTATACGGAAGGAACAACCGTTTGGGATAAAACACATACAATTATGCCCAGCGGTACCGGGTTAAAGGGGCACTGGTCGTCCACGCAGTCCGCTGTTATTGTGCCTAAACCAGGCAGTTCAACTATTTATTATGTTTTCACTGTTGATGCACAGGCGGGGGATGGTTCGTTTGGTGGTAACACGTATGGAGGCGTAGCCTACTCAGAAATTGACATGACGCTCAATTCCGGGAACGGAGATATAACAGCGAATAAAAATATTAGTTTAATCACGCCAACCCTTGAGAAGCTCACGGCTGTTAAGCATTGTAATAATACCGATATCTGGGTGTTGTGCCAGAAATTCAACTCTGCAGACATATATGCTTATAAAATTACTTCAACAGGTGTAAACCTTGTTCCCATTATTTCCAGTGTGGGTACTGTTATCAGTGATTTTAACGGAGACGGATACAATACAGAAACCATCGGTTATATGAAGGTAGATCCGAATGGTAAAAAGATAGCAATGGCTCATCGCGACCTGGGAAAAGTAGATCTTTATGATTTTGATAATTCAACAGGAGTTGTCTCCAATAAACAGACGCTCACACTACCAGGATATGTTTACGGTTTGGAATTTTCTCCTGACGGATCAAGACTTTATACTTCCTATTACTATTATGATTATTACAATAACTATTGGGTGTCGTATGTTTTACAGTACAATATGAATGCCGGCAGTCTTGCAGCTATTCAGGCTTCGCAGACTTCAGTCGGTTATTTTGATGGTTCATTAACTTTTGCCGGTCCGATCGGTGCATTGCAATTGGCAAGCGATGGAAAAATTTATGTGGCTAAATTAAATTATTCAAACCTGGATGCAATCAGCAGTCCCAATACACTTGGAGCAGGATGCACTTATGTAAGTGCTTCTGTTAGTCTTTCCGGAAAATTAAGCAAAGGAGGCTTGCCAACATTTATTCAAAGTTATTTCACACCGCCTTCTTTGGTTTTATCGCAAACCGCACTCAGTAATGTTTCCTGTAAAGGAGCAAGTACAGGTACTGCAACCGTTGGCGCTTCGGGAGGAAGTGGTTCTTATACCTATACATGGAGCAGTGGCTCAACGGCTCAAACAGCTTCTGGCCTGGCAGCCGGTACGTATACCGTAACAGTATCCGATGGTACAGGAAGCGCATGCGCGAGCGGTGGCGGAGCAGGTACGCTTGCATTTACAATCACTGAACCGGCAACAGGAATAAGTGTAACAAGTGCGGGAACAAATACAGGATGTACAACTACTACAGGAACCGTTCACGCATCGCCAAGTGGCGGAAGTGGTTCTTATACGTATTTGTGGAGCACAACAGCTACAAGTCAGACCGTAAATAGTTTGGGAGTCGGAAGTTACACTGTAACGGTTACCGATGGAAGCGGTTGTACAAAAAGCTCTGTAACAAGTGTCGGTACAGCAGGCGGTCCAACCGCGACAGCTTCAACCGTAACAAATATATTGTGTAAAGGTGCTGCAACGGGAAGTGCAAGTGCTGGAGCAAGCGGAGGAACCGGAGCGTATACTTACAACTGGAGTGCTGGAGGAACAGGACAAACAATAAGCGCGGTAGCTGCAAACACATACACGGTTACAATTACAGATGCAAACGGATGTTCTTCCGTTTCTACAACAGCAATTACACAACCTGCAACATCAGTTAGTGTTAGTTCAAGTGTTACTCAGAATGTTTTGTGTTTTGGCGGAAACACTGGCGTAGCGCTTGCAAGTGGTAGCGGTGGAACAGGAACATTAACATATAGCTGGAGCAACGGGTCATCCGCAGCAACAGCTTCCGGACTCACAGCAACAGGATATACAGTTACACTTAAGGATGCAAACGGATGTACAACCACATCGGCTGCCTTAGTAACACAGCCGGTATCAGCGCTTTCTGCCGGCATCAGCAGTTCACAAAATGTAATGTGCTTTGGTGCATCTACAGGTTCTGCAGTGGCAAGCGGCAGTGGAGGAAGCGGAGCTTATACGTATACCTGGACAAATGGATCAGGTTCAGCAACAAATTCGGGACTGATTGCAAATCCATATACAGTAACGGTTACGGATGCAAATGGCTGTTCACAAACAACGAACGTAACAATTACTCAACCTGCAACTTCACTTGCTGTAATAAGCGGCAGTACAACTACTGGCTGCACGGTTAATACCGGAACAGCTTTTGTAAATCCGACAGGAGGAACTGGTTCGTATACTTATTTGTGGAGTAATAGTGCTACAGGACAAACTGCAAATAATATTGGCGTAGGAAGTTATATCGTTACCGTTACGGATGCAAATGGTTGTACAGGTTCAACAACAACTGCGGTAAATACTGCAGGTGGTCCGACAGCAACTATTGCTTCGAGCACTTCTGTCTTATGCAAAGGAGGCAACACCGGAACAGCCAATGCAAATGCAACAGGCGGAACAGGTTCTTATACATATAGCTGGTCTGGCTCTGGCGGATCAGGTTCAAGTGTTTCAGGTTTAACAGCTGGAATTTATACTGTTACTATTTCGGATGCTAACGGATGTTCATCTGTTTCAACTGTTAATATCACTGAGCCGGCAGCAAGTGTAAGTGCGACAGCAATGGTATTCAATGCGATGTGTTACAATGCCGCAACCGGATCTGCAGTCGCGAATGCAACCGGAGGAACGGGTGGATATAGTTATCTGTGGAGCAATAGTGTGACTTCACAAACAAACGCGAATGTTGTTGCAACTGTTTATACCGTTACAGTAACTGATGTAAATGGTTGCACAGGAACAACCACGGCTTCAGTTAGTCAGCCTCTGGCAGATATTACTCCCGTTACAGGAAGTTCTCCTGCAACCTGTGGCTCTGCGAATGGAAGTGTATATGTAAATGTAACAGGCGGAACAGGCACTTATTCTTATCTGTGGAGTAGTGGATCGACTGCACAAACTACAGCAAATACACTTGCAGCAGGTAGTTACAATGTTACAATAACTGACCAGAATAGTTGTACAAAAACAAGTGCAGCTACTATTAACAACAGCGGTGCAGGAACTGCAACAGCCAGTGCAACAGGAAATAATAATTGTTTCGGACAAAGCAACGGCTCAGCAACAGTGAGCATGACGGGAGGAACACCGGGTTATACTTATTCATGGCTGCCTGTGGGCGGAACGGGCCAGACTGCAACGAATCTTCCAGCCGGAATTTATACAGTAACTGTTGTCGATTTAAATGGTTGTCTCACTTCTTCAACAGCAACAATTACAGCGCCAACACAGGTTAGTCCGGGCGGAGGAACAATAATAAGTTCAACCTGCGGAAAGAATAATGGAACTGTGGTTTTGTCACCTTCGGGTGGAACGCCGGGCTATTCTTATCTCTGGAGTAATTCTGCAACTACTGCAACAGTGAGCGGTTTGGCTGCAGCAAATTATACGGTAACAGTAACAGATAATAACGGTTGTACATCAAGTACTGTGCTCGCCGTAAATAATATCAGCGGACCATCTGCAACAATAAGTTCACAGACAGATGTGTTGTGTAAAGGAAATAATACCGGCGCTGCAACAGTAACCGGAAGTGGTGGAACACCTGTATATACGTATAGCTGGAGCACTTCAACAACTGGTTCTGCTGCTACCGGATTAACCGCAGGAAATTATATTGTAACCGTAACAGATCAGAATGGTTGTACTGCAACTCAGACAATCTCTATTGCTGAACCTTCATCTTCCGTTTCTGTCACAGCAACAAGTACAAATGCGTTGTGTGGATCTGGAAACGGATCTGCAACAGCAACCGGCGCTGGAGGAACAGGAACATTAACGTATAGCTGGAGTAATACTGCAACTACCGCGGCTATTTCTGGTTTAACAACCGGAAATTATGATGTAACGGTTACGGATCAGAATGGTTGTACATCAACTACCTCTGCTTCTGTGGCTACGTCAGGAGGCCTTGCGCTTACAGCAAACGTAATGAACAGCACATGTTCCTATACTTCAGATGGAATTATTAAAATAAATGTTACAGGTGGTTCTCCGGCGTACACTTATTCCTGGAACACAGGATCTGTTCTGGATTCAATCGCAAATCTTGCTGATGGAACGTATACCGTTACGGTGAATGATGCCGCTGGCTGCCAGTCTGCAACAACTGTTTCCGTTACGTCTGCCAATCCAAATCCTAAGGCTGATTTTAATTATTCCCCGGTTGATCCAATATACACAGGAGATGCACTAAACTTTACAGATGCTTCAACAGGTGCTTCATCCTTGTTCTGGAATTTCGGAGATTCAATATCGGGTTCAAATAATACGTCTGTATTAACAAACCCATCACATATTTACAATGATGCAAAACAATATTGTGTATTGTTGAAGGCTACGAGCGCTGCGGGCTGTGTTGATACCACAATAAAATGTCTCAATGTAATTGATAAAGATTCCATATTTATACCCAATGTTTTTTCACCAAATGGTGATGGTCATAATGATTTATTTATTGTATACACTTCCGGTATGAAAGATTTCAGGTTCGAGATTTATGATCGCTGGGGATTGAAAATTTATGAAGGAGATCTGCCAAAAATTGAATGGGATGGAAGAACGGAAGCCGGCATGCAGGCCACTGACGGAACGTACTATTATATTTATTTTGGCGAATCGCTGAAAGGAAAACAATATAAAGGAAGCGGGTTTCTCCAACTCATCAGGTCCAGGAATTAATATGTACAAAAGTAACTAGTACTGCAATTTTGTGCATTTTTCGTGCAAAAACAACGCTACTTGACATCGAGTTAAAATTCCACTATTTTGGGCGGCGTTAATGAAATAACAACCCCCGTTTAATGATACAAAACTCTACTTTTTTTAAAAGGTATATTTTACTTTTTGTTTTCTTTTCAACTTCTTTCTCCTTAATAGTTAATGCACAAAGTGGTCCCGGCTCGATCTGGTATTTTGGTCAGAACGCTGGCCTGGACTTTACTTCAGGTAGTCCCGTTGCATTAACCAATGGAAAAATAAATACCAACGAAGGTTGTTCTGTTATTTCGGATTGCAGTGGCAAATTACTTTTCTACACAGACGGAGTAAGCGCATGGACAAAAAATCATACGGTAATGCCTAATGGAACCGGTTTGAAAGGAAACTGGACTTCAACCGAATCATCAGTGGTGGTGCCTGTTCCAGGCACATCAAATCTTTATTATTTATTTACTGTCGCGCCGGAGTTAGGTCCTGACGGATTTAATTATTCTATTGTAGATATGAACCTGAATGGAGGTTTGGGAGATATAATAGGAGTAAGTAAAAATATTCACTTGCTTGATTCCTGTTCAGAAAAATTAACTGCTGTAAAACACGCAAATGGAACGGACTATTGGATTATTGTCCAGGATGCAATGCACAGCGCAAATGGATTCCATGCATTTCTGCTTACAAACTCCGGACTTTCTGCAGGACCTGTAAGTCTTGTCGGAGCAGTGGCAAACGGAGCTGAATCTACAGGTTATATTCGTCTTTCTCCTGATGGAAAAAAATTGGCGCAGGCTTTTGAAACATATGGTGGGGAATTTGAAATATACGACTTCGATAATTCCACAGGTATTGTTTCCAATGCAATGACGTTTTCAAATATTGACGGAGCCTTTGGCGATTATGGTTTGGAATTTTCTCCGGACGGACACTTGTTATATGTTGGATATGAAACAGATTATAAAGTATTGCAATTCGATCTCACTTCTGGCTCGCAGCCAATAATTGCAGCAAGTGCAACACAAGTGGCTACAACAGCGCTTGGTTCAAAACAGGTAGGGGCGCTGCAGCTTGGACCTGATGGAAAAATTTATGTAGGAGTTTATGGAAGTCCTTATCTCGGAGTAATTAATAGTCCAAACACAATTGGTGTTGGATGTAATTATGTTGATGCCGGTGTTTACCTCGGGGGCAAACAATCACTTATTGGTCTCCCGAATTTTGTAACAAGTTTTTTCAATCCTTCGCCGCCAATCAATACGTCTATTGCGTCATCTTCATCTCCTTCCTGTGCCGGAAGCAGTGATGGAACTGCTGTTGCTTCTGCATCAGGAGGAACCGGAACATATACCTATTCGTGGAGTAATAATTTAACAGGTGCTACTGCCACAGGTTTATCAGCAGGAACATATACGGTTACCGTAACGGGCAGTGTAGATAATGGCTGCAATGTTGTTGCCGGAAGTAATGTAGCTACTGTAACCATTTCTGATCCTACACCAATGGATATTTCAACAGGTTCTTCTCCGTCTTCCTGCGGACAATCCAATGGAAGTGTATGGGTTACGGCTGTTTCAAACGGTTCACCGGGATACAATTATTACTGGTCAATAGGAGTAAATGATGCAACTTCATCCAATCTTGTTCATGGAGATTATACGGTGACAGTAGTGGATGCAGCGGGATGCAGTGCAACACAAATAGCTTCGGTTTATGAACCTGCAGTTTTAACCGCATCAATTTCCTCTTCTGTAAATACAACGTGTGGTGCTAACAATGGTTCTGTTGATCTTGCAGTCAGTGGAGGGGTAACAACGTATTACTATAATTGGTCGGATGGAGAAACAACTTCATCAATTTCAAATCTTGCAACAGGAAATTACGATGTTACTGTTACAGATTCATGGGGCTGTACAACTACAACAACAGCGTTTGTTGATGCTTCAGCACCTGTAACTGTTAGTGTCGCTTCTCAATCGGATATAGGTTGCAAGGGACAAAATAACGGTTCTGTTTCTCTTTCTGTGTCCGGTGGTTCTGGTTCTTATAATTATTCATGGTCAGATCAGTCTGGTTCAACAAGTTCTACAGTCGGTGGATTAACCGCAGGTAGTTATACTGTCACAGTTGATGACGGTGCAGGTTGTACCAGTTCTTCTGTGGTTACAATTAATGAGCCTGCAACAATTCTTGACGGAACAATTGCTTCAACGCAAACAGCATGTACGTCAAATACAGGAACGGCTGTCGTTACGCCAATCGGAGGAACTCCGGGTTATTCCTATAACTGGTCTTCCGGCTCAACAGATTCAACCGCGACGGGTTTAGCTGTGGATATTTACACCGTAACTGTTACAGATAATAACGGTTGTACAATCGTTTCTACAGCTTCCGTTTCAACAGCAAACGGGCCCGTTATAACAATAGCTTCAAGTACCGACGTGAATTGTTTCGGCGCATCAACCGGCAGTGCAACTACTAGTATCTCTGGTGGTGCTGGAAGTAATGTGTATACCTGGAGTACAGGCGATACCAGTCCCAATGTATCAGGACTTTCTGCTGGAACTTATTCCGTGAGCGTAACAGATGTGAACGGTTGTGTGGCTGTAACGCAGACAGCAATTGCACAGCCTTCTGCAGCAGTTGCTGTTGCTTCGGCAAGTTTGCAGAATGTTTTGTGTAACGGAACAAATATGGGTAGTGCTGTAGTTCAGGGTAGTGGAGGCAATCCGGCTTACAGTTATGTATGGAGTAACGGAGACAACGGCGCGACTTCATCCAATCTTGTTCAGGGAAATTATACAATAACTGTTACAGATAATACGGGCTGCATCGCAACAACAAGTGTTACATTGACAGAGCCTGCGGTTTTAAGCGAAACACTTAGTGCTGTCAATGTTGATTGTTCCGGAAACACTAGCGGTTCGGCTTCAGTGACTTCGGTGAGCGGTGGAACATCTGCGTACAACTATGTATGGAGCGGAGGTTCAACCGGTATTTCAATTTCAAATTTATCTGCAGGAATATACAGTGTAACTATAACAGATCAAAACGGATGCACAAGCATTTCTTCAGTGACTGTTACGGAGCCTTCTGCATTGCAAAATTCAGTGAGCTCACAAACAGATATTACATGCTTTGCTGCCTCAACAGGAGGTGCGGGCATTACAGCATCAGGAGGAACATCACCATATACGTATAACTGGAGCAATACATCCACAACATCAACTGTTGCCGGACTTAGTGCAGGTATTTATACGGTTACTGTTACAGATGCAAACGGATGCAGCAATATCAGTACTGTTTCCATTACGCAACCCGCATCAGGAATAAACCTGGCAGAAACTCCGACAGGAACAACTTGCGGAAATCCAAATGGATCGGCCTTAGCAAATGCTTCGGGTGGAACGGGAACGCTCACCTACAGCTGGAGTAATGGTGGAAGTGCTCAAACAATTTCTGGTTTGAGTTCAGGAAATTATACTGTTACAGTAACGGATCAGAATGGTTGTACAACAGTTTCAACGGCAACGGTGAATCCTTCATCCGCAATAACAATAACACCTTCTGTTACAAATTCAACCTGCTCAGATATATCAGACGGAGGGATCAGCCTGATTGTAACAGGTGGAAATCCTGCCTATACTTTTGCATGGGGAACGGGTTCAACAAATAGTTCGGTTTCGAATCTTGCAGATGGAACGTATGATGTGACTGTTTCTGACGCTGGTGGTTGTGAATCTACTACAACTGTTTCTGTTGGTTCTGCCAATCCGAATCCGACAGCAAATTTTAATTATGCCCCGAATGATCCGGTATATGCCGGCGCAACAATTGATTTTACTGATGTTTCCAGCGGAGCGACAAATCTTTTCTGGAATTTCGGTGATACTGCATCAGGTGTGAAAAATACTTCGATCCTGAGTAACCCGGTTCATGTTTACAACGATATGAATAAATATTGCGTGCAGCTTAAAGTGACAAGTTCATTTGGCTGCAAAGACTCAGTTTTAAAATGCATTGATGTCATCAATAAAGATTCCATATTTATTCCAAATGTCTTTACTCCAAATGGAGACGGTCCGAATGACATTCTGATCGTTTATACTTCAGGTATGAAACAATTTACGTTTGAGGTATTCGATCGTTGGGGATTAAAAATATACGAAGGCAATTTACCTAAGATAGAGTGGGATGGAAGAACAACTGCAGGTGTCCCTGCTACTGACGGCACGTATTACTACATCTATAATGGAGAAGCTTTGACCGGAAAAAAATATACAGGATCGGGCTTTATTACGTTGTTGAGAGATAAGAAGTAATTATTGTATGCTCTGAATAAAGCTGAAGTTGCATTGAGATCCAATACCTTTTCTCTATTCGTAAATCCGTATTTATTCGTAATTCGTTGATGAATTACTTTCCACTAAAAGTCACCGGCATTTTATACCTGGTCTTTGTAGGCGTTTTTCCAGGTGTCCAGTTGGGCATTAGCCTGATGATTCGCAATGCTTCTGTATCATAACAATCACAACCACTTACATGATTTTCCACTTTAGGATCCTGAACTTGTCCCTGTTCGTTAATTGTAAATGCAACATACACAGTTCCTCCATTGCACGCATCACATTTGGTCGGATCCATATTGTCCTTGATAAATTTCTGACGTGCATAATCCCCACCAGGATACTGAGGCTTCTGATCATCCGAAAGTGTGTTGAATTTTTTTGTGTCGCTTACTATTGTTGATGTTGCTGATGGCGCAGCAGCTGATTTGTCAGCACTAGCTTTTCCGGCTTTTGCCATTTTTTCTTCAGCAGCCTTGGGATCATCAGCCTTGGCAGCAGTAGAATTATAATTAGCCGAACTCATTGTTTCAGATGCAGTTTGATCAGTTGCAGTTTCTCTTTCCCTTCTTTTTTTATCGCCTGAACTTTCTGATTTTTTACGTGAATCTTCATCAGCACGACTACTTCCGAACGCAAGTGAGTTTTCACTTTCCTTTTTACTGCCTTTCAACTTAGCTGCTTCGTTTTCTTTAATAATTTCTTTTGGAGATTCGTATTGTACTGCTTTTCCCGCAGGTGCATTGTTTACAACCGGTTCATCCTTTCTTGGTTGTTGCATTTGTTTTTCAACAAGGTTCCCGTTTATAACTATTTTATCATCTTCTCCCTGACTCTTTGCATTATCAGGTTTTGTTTTAGTTGTCAGATCAGCATTTTTATCCTGCTGGTCGTAATAATATCCGCTCGCAGATCCATTGTCTCTTTGTACAGGATTTTTCTCTTCCTTGTATTTCTCTTTTTCCCTTGGTTCCGGTTCTTTAACCGGAGAGATTTGCTCCTCTTTCAAATTCGGTTTATGCTCAGTAGCCGGACCCGATTTCTGTTCTGTATTTTCAATTGATTTTTTTAATTCTATTTCATCTTCTGTTTTTTGTAAAGATTCCTGTTCACCAGTCGAAGGAGTACCTTGCTTAAACTCTTCTTTGACGGGAAGGGAATTGTCAGCAACAACATCTTTGCTTTTATCAATATAATTTTTGAAAATAAATACGCTTCCAATCAGTAAGGCAAGTGAAGCTGCAACAGCCAGTACTCGGTAGCGGAAACTCATGCCGATCACTTTAGGCTCTTTTTTTTGAACCGGAGTGAATTTTAACCCGACTTCCTTTTTTATTGAATCAATAATTGTTCTGTCCTTCAGAAGAGAAAGGCCTTCCAATGCGTCGCTGCACAATTCACAGTCTATAAGATGTTTCTCCACAGCAAATCGTTGCTCAGCAGAAAGTTTATTATCGATATAGTCAAAAAGCGTTTGCTCCGATAAACATTCGGTTGGGTTAAATAAATTTTTATGTAATTGCTCGCTCATGCTTTACCCGTAATATGTATTTTAATATTTCGCTTCCCATTCTGAATGTTACTTTTTACACTGTTCAGCGAAAACCCAGTCAATTCCACTATTTCCTGGTACGATTTCTCCTTCAGATAGAAGAGGTCGATACACAGTTTTTGTTCCTCATTCAGTTTTTTTATTGCTTCCTCTAACTGAGTAAGTTGCTGTTCTTTTTCCTGTACACTATTCAGATGCAATTCATAACCCGATTCCACAACACTTTTGAAATCTTTTTTCAACTCCTGTTGTTTTCCCTGTAAAGCCTTGTCGGATCTGAGTTGCATCAGACAATGGTTTTTTGCTACCATGTGAAGCCAACCCTTAAATTGTGTTATTTCATGTTTCTTAAGATCGACAAGTAATTTTTCAAAAATCTGCATTAAGGCGTCTTTGGCTTCATCTTCATCCTGCAGGTATTTCATGCAGACTCCAAAAACAAGATGTGTATACTTTTCAAACAGGTGACCGACAATAGTATTGTCATCCGTTTCTTTATATTTCAGAATCAGATCGGTATCGCTGTATTGACTAAAATCTTTCAAGAGAATTCAAAAGTAGGAATAAGCTATTATTTATACAGGTCAAAAACTGCATTTATGAACATAAAGTGGAAAAAATAAAATAAAGGTCTATTTTCTATTGAAATTCATCAAAATTCATATCTTTGAAAGATATAAAAAGCTCAATCAAAAGTAGTTAGGACTTTGGAACGAAAATTTTATAATGGCCGTATGAAGCATTTGATAATCATCGCTGTAGCGTTGGTATTCTTATCTGCGCACCGTTCAGATCCTAAAGAAGATACAAATGCCAAGATTAAGGCGGTTTACCTCTATAATTTCTCAAAATATATAGACTGGCCGGAAGATTACAAGAATGTAAGTTTTGTTGTTACTGTTGTAGGAAATAACTCTTCTTTGCTTGCTGAGTTGGGTAAAATGGCCGAAACAAAGAGAGTTAGTAACCAGCAGATAGCGATTAAGAGTGTGTCCTCCCCGAGTGGACTTGAAAAATCACACATTGTTTTTGTTCCCTTCGAAAGTTCCGATAAACTAAATGATATTATCAATAAAGTAAAGGGCCATAGCACGTTGGTTGTAACTGAAAAGCCAGGATTAGCAAAGCAGGGAGCTGCAATAAATTTTATTGTTAAGGATAATAAACAAGTGTTTGAATTGAATAAATCAAATGCAGAACGCTATAAGCTGAAGGTGAATAATAATTTAATTTCATTAGCAATTCCGGTAGATTAAAAGAACTAAACGTTTAAACATGTTTAAAAAATACTATGTCTTTTTAATACTGTTATTATGCGGCGGTATTATGAATGCCCAGCTTGATAAGCTTCGCGAAGCTTATGTGCACGCTACCCAAACAGGCAAGCTCGACAGTGCTAAAATCTGTATTGATTTAGCCAGTAAAAATCCGGAAACAATTAATACAGGAGAGACCTGGTATATTAAAGGTTTTATATATAAGGAGTTGTTTAAAAAGAGCCCGGCTGCCAAACGCGATGTAGCTTATGCCACAGAAGCATTCAATTCATGTAAAAGAGCAATTGAGCTTGATTCATCAGCTGAAGACAAACAAAGCAACCTCAGTATTATTAAAAATCTTCAATCCATTGTTCATAATACAATCGGGGAGACACTTGATACGATTAGCTATAACAAGTCGATTGAATGCATTGCTTTACAGAAACAACTTGTTAAATATTTAAAACCTAAAGCAAATATCGATTCAGTTGAAATTTTTTATGATGGCGTAATGGCATCTTATTTTCAATCTGTTTATGAAAAAAATCCTAAAAAGAATACCAAGTACCTTTCACTTGCTGAGAAATCCTACAATAAGATTCTGATCTTGGATCCGAATAATGTTTCTGCAAACTACAATATGGGAATTGTTTATTATAACCAGGCAGTTAGTCTTATCATGAATAAGCTGGATTATGATTTTGACCTGGCTACACTCAATGATATTCAGGATGAAGCCCTTACATGGTTTAAAAAATCGCTGCCTTTCATGGAAAAAGCGTACCAGCTTAATCCGAAAAGGAAAG
>Ga0206953_1075_pt1 | contig 19092 bp, 22 predicted proteins | sample Alteio_BWOrgHeat_36_FD_152977 | JGI IMG/M metagenome (GOLD analysis project Ga0206953, IMG submission 152977) | Enriched cells from forest soil in Barre Woods Harvard Forest LTER site, Petersham, Massachusetts, United States -... | ecosystem: Environmental > Terrestrial > Soil > Temperate forest >...
ACAGCGACGCGTTTATGAGCACAAGCAAAAAATGATTGCTGGCTTTTCTAAAAAGTACGGTACAGACAAGCTTGTGTGGGCTGAACAGTTCTCCACGATGTCAGATGCTATTCAGGCAGAGAAATGCCTCAAACATTGGAATCGTGGATGGAAAATACGACTTATTGAACAGTGTAATCCTGAGTGGCGTGATTTATACGAGGTAATCGATTAGGCCTGGGTCCTCGTCTTCACGAGGATGACGGAGAATGGCGCAGAGTTGGTGTTGAGCTGAGAAAGTATCTTTCCCTTAAAGGTGAAGTTTCTTTCGATTGTACATGTTGTTCAAAATAATAATATCTGGATTGTTTTGAGATCTTCTATTGTCAACCATTCTTGATTCTCCAATCCTTGGTTTCTCTTTAGTCATCCTCGCACTTTCCCCGTCATCCTCGTGTAGATGTAGACGAGGATGACGGGGAAAGTGACGTTGTTTTCAAAGTTATTATTCTCAGATTTCCCTATCCTTTTTCCAGGCATCGGCATGAGATACTGTTTGAGAACATTCTCTTTCACGCGCTCCTGTCCGCCGAAGCCTTGGCGAAGGCTGGATCAGCAATTGCTGATAGGGCAACATCTTCAGCACTATCTGTCTGTTGCTCTGCTAGAACATCCTCTTGAGGATCTTGCACTGCTTCGAGTAAGCCTTCCCGATAGTTTCTTTGTTTCTTCTTCATACTGTTCACCCTGGTAAGAAATATTTCCCCACATACAAAAGCACGCTCACAAACAGCAGCGAATCGAACCGGTCGAGCAGGCCGCCATGGCCGGGCAATAAAGAACCGGAATCTTTAACACCCGCGCGCCGCTTAAGCCATGATTCGAAAAGATCACCCAGCTGCGCGGCGATGCAGATGAGTGCGGTAACAAAAAATACATTATACGTAATAGGCAAAGACCAATACGTGTTAATAAGCAGTGAGACGCCACATGCCGCACCATAGCCGCCGGCGCACCCTTCCCACGTTTTGCCTGGACTCAAGGTGGGTGCTAATTTATGGGTACCGATCAGTGAACCAATCAGATAAGCGCCCGTGTCATAACCGATCACCAGCAGCATAGCGGTAAATAACCAGATGCGCATGGTATTATCTTGATTGAGTAGAATCAGGAGTACGAACGGTAGAACTGGATAGAGTGGTGTAATCAGCCAGAAGTACCGTGAACAGCGCGCAAGCAAACGCGGCCATTCAACAAGCAGAATGTAGATAAGTGCTGCTGCCAGCACGATGCTGGTAACCAGTGGTGGTGTGTACCAAAAGAGTACGGTGAAAAGAATAAAGAGCGGGAGTGCGGTCAGCGTACGTTGTGCAAGATCAGTCACAAGAGGGTGCTCCTTAGTTGTTTGACAAATTTCTGCGCTCACCAAAATTGTAACCCGGATTCCAGATCATATGAATGTAACCGCGATCGTACTGAACAAACTCGGCGATGCCAATTGCTCTGAGTAAATTTTCTATTTTGCTCAGGCCGACCTTTACGTCGTCAACCTGCTCTTTGAGCTCTATTTCGACGAATTTGCCAATGCCTTGCACCTGATCAACTACAATCTCGAATTCATTAAAAAGATAGGTGTGGCGTTCTTTTTTGACCAACGTTGTTTGGGTATAGCCTAGTCCTGCCAGGTAGGTAAGCATTTTGTTGCCATCGGCAATCGGTGTTTCATATTCGTCGCGATGCGTAGTTTTTTTGGTAACCGGATCAAGATGGCGATATTTGTAGCAGTACGAGTCACCTTTGGCTTCGTGCCGCACGCGTATAGTTGTCAACGTATCTTTAAAGCCGGCACTATAATCCCACTCATCATTCGGGCTGGTAACGTACCATTCTGTTTGTTGGCTTACGCCAGAATAGTGTGCATGTTGTTTAAACCATTTTTCGAGCAGTAAATATTTTTTGTTAGCTAGGCTTATTTTTAATTCGATCTCTTTTGCGGTATGGATGGTGCTTGTACACGCAAGAGCGCCTATAACGATACATTGTTTAATCATTGTGTAACCTTATGTTAAGAAAAGTAAACTTTTACTCATCAAGCAATTTATCTATTTGATTAAAGGGGACTAGGGCTGTATCAAGATAGGTGCCTGCTTGTTGGCCAGAATAAACCAGATAACCGTGAGCGGTTTCAGATAATTCACAAAAATAGCGAACTCCCTTAATAAAATCTGGCTGAAAAGTTGATCCAGCTTTAATTTCAATTGCTTTTATCTGGCCGCCCCATTCTGCAATAAGATCAACTTCATGTCCTGTGCGATCACGCCAGAAATATAAATTAGGTGGTAGTGCGCGATTTAAACGGCCTTTTAACAACTCTAAAATAATTAAATTTTCATACAATGCACCATTCAGGTAATGACTTTCTAATTGCGTTGACTTTTCAAGACCGAGTAAAGAACATGCCAGACCAGTGTCGTAAAAGTAGAGCTTTGGCATTTTAATAAGACGTTTATTAAAGTTGCGATAGAAAGGCTGCAAAAAGAATATTACGTAGCTTGCTTCAAGAAGCGTAAGCCATTGGCGTGCTGTCGTGTGCGAAATGCCGCAATCTAATGCCAACGAGGAAAGGTTGATTATCTGCCCTACGCGGCCAGCGCACAACTTCAAAAAGGTTTGGAATTGCCCTAAGTTCTCAATATTTTTTAATTGGCGTACATCTCTTTCTAAATATGTTTGTATATAGCTTGGGTAAAAATCAAGCGGATTTATCTGCAAGGCATGCAGTCCTGGGTATCCCCCTGAAAAAATGAGTTCATTGATGTTATCAAATTGATTAAGCTCGGCCAGGCTCAATGGTAAAAGCGTTGTCATGCCAACGCGGCCCGCAAGCGACTGTGAAATATGTGAAGTAAGGGCAAAATTTTGCGAACCGGTCAGAACAAAGCGACCCTTGGTGGGTGAGGCATCCACGATACCCTGTAGATATGACAAAAGTTCGGGAGCATGTTGAATTTCATCAAAAATAGCACCATTTTCGTACTGTTTTAGGAAGGCGCGCGGGTCATTTTGCGCCTGAATGCGAATATCGATGTTTTCTAGCAAGACGTAAGGCAGGTCAGGAAAGAGCATCTTGGCTACCGTTGTTTTGCCCGATTGTCGGGGACCAGTTATGCCCAAAATGGGATAAATCTTAGAAAAGCGAGTCAGGATTGGCGCTATGGTACGTTTATACATGGAATTCCCCGCAGATTGAAAGTTGTAGTTTCAATCTGCCAGGATAGGGGCTAAAAGTCAATATTTGTCTCAATTTCAGGGGTCTGGGAGTGCCATCCATCAAAACATCGAAATCCACCAGAGCAGGCCGGCGGTAATTAACGCATTAATTACGATGCCTAACACGTTAAGCTGTTTGGTCCACGTGATTGAACAAATTTTTATGGGCAGTAGACCGGAAAATGCAATGACTATATGACTTAAGGTGTGAAATGCTTCGGCTCCGGCCAGAAAAAGTATAATATCTCTTGTACTCCACATAGTCATTCTCCCATAATTTTTTTGTACCAACGTTTTTTTATCACTCAAACATGGCTTATTGTTTCTTGTCAAACTTATGAGAACTAAGGCAGATACCAATGAAAAATGATGTAATTGTTCAAGCTGACATAGTCATTCCGGAGCACGAGATTGACATAGCCACAAGTCGCTCTGGTGGTCCAGGTGGGCAGCATGTCAATAAAACAAACAGTCGCATCACCGTGCGCTGGAATGTGCGTAACACGAGCGTGCTTACTGACGAACAAAAAGAGCGCGCGCTGCAAAAGCTGGCCGCGCAATTGACCAGTGAAGGTGATCTAATTATTCATCACAGCGCTTCGCGCAGTCAGCAACACAATAAAAAAATGGCGCTCGGGCAACTGGCTACTATGGTGCGCAAGGCGCTGCATGTGCCTAAGAAGCGGATGAAGACAAAAGTATCACAATCCGTCAAAGAGGCGCGTTTGCATGCAAAAACGCATCGCGGGGAAATTAAGAAAATGCGCAGTAAGAAAATTGACATGGATTAGGGAGTGGGTGACGTTGAAAGAGATCTAGATAACGCCAACTCGGGATAAGGTTTGAGAGCAAAGAGCGACCAGATCGTCTTTGCTGTAGGGGTTGGTAATTCGTTGATAAGAATAGCAGCCATTTTTCTCAGGTGATTTCAACCCCTGCGATGCTATAGCCTTGGCAGACAAGGCATTTGTGATAGACTAGGGGGGAAGATACCCTCTAGAACCGTGAAAAATGCCCCCAGCACGTCATCCTGCGACTGCGTCCGTCGAAGCCTTGGCGAAGTCGGAAAGCGAGGACCCAGTTTAAAAACTTTAATGTTATGCAAAATTACTTTGTTTATATAGTATGCTCTCGTCGCAATGGTACACTCTATATTGGAGTAACAAACAATCTCAAACGACGCGTTTATGAACACAAGCAAAAAATGGTTGCTGGCTTTTCTAAGCAATATGGCACAGACAAACTCGTATGGGCAGAACAATTCAGCACAATTTCAGACGCACTTCAGGCAGAGAAACGCCTTAAGCATTGGAAGCGCGAATGGAAGTTGTATCTTATCGAACAACGCAATCCAGAGTGGAATGATTTGTATGAAACAATCGATTAAACTGGGTCCTCGCTTTCCGACTTCGCCAAGGCTTCGACGGACGCAGTCGCAGGATGACGGTGGAGAGTCAATAGTCGATGGAGACTGAGAGTAAAATAAATCCATCAACGAATTATCTAACCTTTACAGCAAAGACGGTCGAGAACTACTTTTAGCTATTTATTATCAAAGTTGTATTGTTGTTTTCTTAACGCGAGACTGTTTGTTATCCTGATTGCGTTGAATGTCTTTAGTAAGTTGGATGAGGATAGTCATAGCCTTGGTCAGGGCTTGTTGTTGTTCCTCAGGTATGGGCTCATTATTAGCCAGTTTTGCTAAATGGTTGTTTTCTTCCACTACACCTACCGATGAAGCTAGTTGTAAGCTTTCGATGAGTGCATTAACCTGGTTATGGTTACCATTTTTCAAGTCAGCTTCGACTGCCATCTTTGCAGCGGATTGTATGCCTTCAGTCGCGGTTGGCACTTTGGCCGGGTCAGTAAAAAGCCATACTAATTGGCGGGCAGTAAGAGTCACCTCTTTCTCTTTTAATTTGAATCTGCCAAGCAGATGATACTGCAGCCTGCCAGCTTTGGTAAACGCTTCGTTACCGTAATCCATGGGCTTGCCAGCTTTGACAGAAGCTTTATTGCCGCAATCCATGGCCTGTGCCAGAGAGAAGCTCGCAAGAGAGGAAAAGACGATTAATTTGATTTTCATACAAGTACCTTTTTAATGGGTTAAAAACGCTGACTAAATGGCCATGTCAAGCAACTGTTTAGCTTCCTGGCGCAGGGTGATTTGCCCGCATAGTTTATTGATCACTTGTGTGGCATTATCAAACATTTGGCGTTGGTCGTCGGTCAAAGTTTCCAACTCTTCTAACTCTTGTTTTTCTTTGGTCAGGCCTGTGGTGGTTGCTAACTCTAAGGCAGTAATGAGCGCGTTAACATACAGATGATCGCCGTCTTGGTCATCGGCTAAAGCAGATGCATCTGCAAGGGATTGTATGCCGTTGATTGCCGGCTCTACTTTGGCAGGATCGGTAAAAAGCCATGCTAATTGGCGTGCACAACTTTCAACATAGTTGATTTTTAATGGATATATACCAAGTAGATGATATTGCAACTTAGAAGCATCGGTGAAAGCTTGCCGAGAACAACCCATGGCATTTGCCACAGAACAAGTCATAAAAGAGGTGAAGACAATTAATTTGATTTTCATTCAGGTGCCCTTTTTAGGTGAGGTAACATCTTATTTTCGGGCCAGTATACGGTTTTTTGCGCAAAATACAATCTGTTATTTCCTAATAAGCAATAATACCATTCTCTAACTCTTTGTTGTCGAGTTGAAATAAGAAGGAGGACTCTTTTGCATTGCCTAACCTTATTTTTTCCTTTAATCTTATACAGACTGACTCAACTTATCTGTTGCACCCCATCATTTTAGGGCCAATTATTATGCATAAATTATTCTCAAAAATTCTAGCGGGAGCTTATAGCTTCGCGCTCATATGCTCTATGGGCATTGCTCAGGCGGATCAATCGTTTGGTTACGCTAAAATCGGGGAATCATACCTGCAATCATTTGAGGGGATTAAGCCTGCATCAAGTGCGCCATCATCTAGTAGTTCAAAAGTAGATTTTAGCAAAGCTACCCCGCTATCAGCGCGTGAAATGTGTGCGACGACGTTTTCCATTTTTGCACGTGTGCAAAATGCAGATAATGCTGCCGTATATTCTCCATTAGAAACGCTTGTGCACGATCTGAATCTATTCTGTTTCCACAGCAAAGATGAAAAGTTGCGCGGCAACCATCTCTTTTCAAAAGTTAATCAGACCAGAACGGTGTTTGGCCAAGCGGCATTGGCATACAAATTGGCTAATCCAACCGCTGACATAACTCAGCTGCGCAAGAACCAGGAGTTTGTTAAGGTGCTACTCTCGGATGAGGAGCTCTTTAAAGCGCTTGATAGTGCAATCGAGCAAGTGGCAGAACGGCAATCAGATCTGCTCACCTTTTGGCAAGAAGTAGCCAAACTGGAGCAAGAACAGATCGACAAGCTTTTTTTCAAAAAAGATGGTTACTTGAAGTGGCTTAATCTGAAGGCGCTCAACAAGAGTTCTTTGGCCATGGAAGCTTCAACCAGGATGAGCAATATTTACCCACTCTTATGGTTGACGTGCGATAAAGTAGGCCTGCCAGTCCTCAAGCGCCTGAGAACCAGTGTATTTGGCGGCGAAGCGGCAAAAGAATCAATTTTTATCGACATTCTTAATAATTTGAAAAGCATGCCTGCAGATTACAATCCTATAGCCTACTACAAGAGTTACCAGAATAAGTTTACTGGTCCTGAATTAGCAAACTTGGATGCTGCATTTGAGCAATCATATGACCAGACGAAAGCAATGTTCGAAAACCTGCATGTTCCGTTTACTGACACCCTGGGCGAATTCAAGGCTAAGCAGCTTAAAATGACAAAAGGTTTCATAATTACCGGACTCGTCACTTCAGGTGGCTGGAACTTATTCAAAGTATATCTTGCGTACGGCTCATTGCGTTCTATGCTTGATATGCAACATACTACTAATCACATCCACCGCAAACTTATCGGTGCTGCACGAGTAGTACAGGCAGTTGATGCTATCAATGCGCAGTTGAGTGCTCATAAGGCAACCTCAGCAGCATTAGGTACTTTACGAGCTGCTATGGAGGAAAAGGCATCCGCCAACTTCAAGACGCTGCTTGGTCTTTTGCGCACTAACACATTCAAAGGGAACGAATCAGTATTCTCACTGTCTGGCCGCGTCAAAGCTGCGTACACATTGATTCAAGAAGTTAAAGATGAACTCATTAGCTTCATGAAGTTCGTGGGCGAAGTTGATGCGTATCTTTCGATTGCTAAGCTGTACAAAAAATATCAGCATACGCCGTTGGCATATTCGTTCGTTACCTTTATCGAGCAGGATGCGCCATATATCGAACTGCAAAATTTCTGGAATCCGATGTTAGACGTTACCAAGGCAGTTGGTAATAACATCACCTTTAACGTAGACGGCACAGGCCGCGCGGCAATCGTGACCGGTTCTAACTCTGCGGGTAAGTCGACGATCATGGTTAATGGTTTGAGCAGCACACTGTTGCTTGCACATACGTTAGGTATTGCGCCGGTGACATCTGCTACCATGACGCCGTTTGATTATCTGGCAACATCGCTCAAGGTGCAGGATAACGTCGCAACAGGCGAATCGCACTTTGTTGCTGAAACAAGGCATGCAGCACGCTTGAGTGACGCTATTGCGCAACTACCAACTGGCAAAAAAGCATTTATAGCGATCGACGAATTATTTGAAGGCACTACTGCTGCCGTTGGCAGCAAAGCGTTGCATGACTTTGGTCAAACGTTGGCAGCGCATGATAACTTGATCTTTGTCATCTCTACCCAGTATCAGGGTGAGCCGACAAAGCTTGAACAGGAAACTAACGGTGTGTGCAAAAACCACCGAGTTGATGTTATCAAGAATGATGATGGCACTATCACCCGTCCATACAAGGTCGAAGAAGGTGTCAGCCAAGTCAGCATCGGTAATGAGTTGTTACAACAGGCGTTTGCTGGCGCACGTTAATTAATTTTTAAAAATAAAAAGGGGGGGGGACGGTTAAATGCCGTCCCCCCCTTTTTATTTGCGTGGATCTTGGCAGAAGTTCAGAGTTGGTAGTTTTTATGGTTAGTGCTACGTAGATTTGCTTATACTTTCGCTGTCTCATCGCTTTATATGTTCTCCGTCCCGTCATCCTTACGAAAGTGAGGACCCAGTTTTGAAACTATTAATGTTCAAAACCTTATTTATAAACCAATAGAAGATTTCATTTCTCTTTTTCTAATTACGCAACTCTTTGGTGAATGTCACAAATAATAATTTAAACTGGGTCCTCACTTACGTAAGGATGACGAGGCGGGGATTGAATGTGCCTTTAGAAAAATGAATGTCATTTACAGCAACGACTATCAGAAATGTTATTTTTAACCTCCAGGCCCCATTTTATGCAAATCTTATAGTAAGCTCTATGAAAATCTGCTAATAGACTCTATGAAAATCATGTAATCAATGCTATGCTTTTCATATAACGAAAGGGCCCAGAAATGTTTATAGAACGGGATTTAACTGCTGCTATTCGCTCTGGGGCAAGCCAAGTGCCGGTGGTTGCCATAATTGGACCTCGGCAGTCGGGTAAGAGCACTTTAGCGAAAAACATCTTTAAAAATCATACCTACCTTGATATGCAAGATGCCGAGCTCTTTGAATTTGCCAATAATGATCCAAAAGGCTTCTTAAATAGCTATAAAAATGAGCATGGAATCATAATCGATGAAGCGCAGTATGCGCCCAAACTATTTTCTCAAATTAAGGTGGAAGCTGATAAAGACCCGCAAGTTGGTTACTACATTTTGTCCGGATCACAAAACTTTCTGTTGCATGAAAAAATAAATGAATCTTTGGCGGGCAGAGTCTATTTTTATACCTTACTGCCACTTTCTATACAAGAGCTGACGCGTGCCAGCCTGCTGCTCCAGAATCCGCAAGAACAAATCTTTAAAGGGTTTTATCCACGCGTTTACCAGCCACAAATAAAAGCGCGCGATTATTATGAAAATTATATCGTCACGTACATCGAGCGTGACATAAGGACTATAAAAAATATCGACAACATTCTTGTGTTCAAAAAATTCATGCAATTGTGTGCTTTGCGCGTGGGCACGATGCTGAACATGACTGATCTGGCTACCAATTGTGGTATCAATGTGCATACGGCAAAAGGGTGGCTTGCGCTATTGGAAGCGAGCTTTGTTTTGTTTTTACTGCCGTCTTATCACAATAATCTGGGCAAGCGGATTACCAAATCACCAAAATTATATTTCTATGATGTCGGGCTTGCGGCAGCGCTCATGGACGTTGATGCGCAGATTATCATTAAAAAGAGAGACATTTACGGTGCGCTGTTTGAAAACATGATCATTGTCGACATAATCAAAAACTTTAATGCGCATGCGATGCGCCCGACATTAACATTTTTCAGAGACAGCAATCAAAACGAAATAGATCTCATCGTAGAGGTGGGCGGCAAAACTATTCCGATAGAGATCAAAGCATCTGAAACAATGACTGATAAATTCTTTGCAACATTGTCCTGGTTTCTGGAGGAAACGCACAGTGACCAGAAGCCGATTGTCGTCTACGGTGGCGATCAGGCGCAGACGCGCTCACGAGGCACGGTTATCGCGTGGACGCAGTTGCATCGCGTTGTGGTAGAAGGATTGTTGGAACGGTCAGGGGACAGAGTTTCTCGGCGCGAGTTACCATAGTGCAGTTGCAGGAAGATATGCATTGCTGATACACTGCTTTGGCAGTAACAAAAACAACATACGTTCTAATTTTTTATCAGTGAGTGTGATATGAAACAGCAGTGCATTCTTTTAATTCTTTTGTTAACAACTTTCGGTGCATTTACCATGGAACAGGAGCTTGATATTCGTGAGGATGGTAAGCCGCGAAAGCTTGTCTTGCCGTTTGAGTATTTCAAGCGTAAAGAAACCGACGAATTCATACCAGTTCACGAATGTGCTTTTGCTGCAATTGATCTGCAAAAGCAATCACACTTCATTCCGGTGGTAGGGCAATTAAGGCCAGACATCGGAGTGGTGGTAACTGATGGAAAAAAAATATTAGCTTTTAATGTGCATTTGCTCAACCATCTTGATTCGATGGGATCGATCATGCGAAAGCATCTCGATCTGTCCGAGGAAAATGAACCTAACCGATTTGCACGCATTTATGGTACGCATGAAAATGCCCCTCGGGCCCAGTGTAAGTTCTTAATTGATTCCAGAGGAGATAACCCAGAACGAAGGATGGCGCGCATCCAGCGTTATGTTGCAACCAAATTGGCAGTTAACGATAGTAGCAAAGTATATTGTTCTGGCGTATCAGTATCCGTTAACCCGCAAGGTATAATTGACATAAATACGCAAACGCACGGCGTGTATGCAAGTGCGCCGTTTAACATTGCCGTACGCGCCGATGATTTGTTTGAAACGGGGGCTGATGGTGCAAAGCGTATTAAGTTCTATTCAATTGATCCTATCAAAGAAGATGTCCTCATGGTGGACAACGATGAGCTGGATGTCTCCAAAGATTTTTTAAGAAAAGAAGTGGAAGCGCTTGCACTCATACAGTGGCTGAAAGAAAACAAAAAACAAGCAGATTGGTTGTCGGAAGGCAACAGTATTAAAGTGCGTTACCCTCACGAGATGCCTAAGCTTTCAATTCCAGCACGCTTGCAGTTGTACGAAGGGCTTCTGCTGCAACATCAAAATCAATATTACCGTCAAGGCTTAGGCAAAGAGCGAGAAGAGCTTACAGCGCAGATGAATAAATATGCCGGTACACAGCCATTTTACCAATCGTGCCGAGGCGAGAAGTAACGATAACCCCTCTTGATGAGAATGAAAAAATACTTAAGATTTGCAGAATATGCCATTAAAAAGCGATAACTAAAAATACCGTTCTAATTTTTTATCAGTGAGTATTTCATGAAACAGCAGTGCATTTTTTTGATTCTTTTGTTAACAACTTTCAGTATCGGTGCGATGGAGCAGGAGCTCGATATTTCTGAAGATGGTAAGTTACACAAAATCAGATTGCCGTTTGAATATTTGGAACGAAAACCAGATGATAAGTTTTCGCCTGTGTACGAATGTGCGTTTACCGTAATAGATTTGAAAAAACAAACTAATATTATTCCGGTGGTATGGAATGTGCGTGATAATGTAGCAGCGTTTATAACTGATGGAAAAAAATTATTAGCGCTGAACGTGACTGAGGTCAGTTGCTTGGCGATCATGCAAGAATTAATGAAAAAATATTTGGATTTATCTGAGCAGAATGCTGACAATCGTTTTGCACATACATTTGGTACGCGGGAGTCATCGCCTTTTGGTAGTCAAGAAAGTAAGCCGTCACCATTGCACATAGCTGCGACTAATTCTATAGTTACTCAGTTGGCAGTTCAATACAATCATGTTTTCTATGCTAATTACAGCGTAAATACATTGCTGCATATGAGCGAAGTTAATGAGTACACGCACGGAGTGTATATGCATGCGCCATTCAGTGTTGCAGCGCGTCCGGATACGTTATTTGAAATGCGCAATGATAAGGCAGTGCCAAAAATTATTAAGTTGTATTCCATTGATCCTACTAAAGAAAATATTCTTATGTTGGACAATGTTGAACTGGATGTATCCAAGCAATTTTTAAGATATTCTTGCTGCTTTAATCAAGAAACCATTGTGCAGTGGCTTCTTGAAAAAAAGAAACAAAAAGAGTGGCTTGCTCAAGGTGATTCTATTCAACTGCGCTATCCGCAAGAAATGCCTAAACTTCCATTATTGGCACGTTTGAAGCTTTATGAAGGTGTACTGCATCAACAGCAGATGAAATATTACCGCCAAGAGCTGAGCAAAGAGCGAGCAGAAGTTCTACAGAATGCAGATAAGTATCGCTGCTCACAGCCATTTTACGAGCTAGGGTTGCGCGAGGAAGGTCAAACAGATCAGCAGGGTGATGAGCATTTGCTCGTAGCTACTACAGAATCTGAGCCTACATGAGAAGTAATGACAAGCCCACTTCTGCTGACACCATGCATCCAGAGTTGCTTGCAGCGCAAAAATATGCGTATGAGCCGAGCGGATTAACGCTTACGAATTTGCTACAAGCTGCTGAAAGCCAGGAGTATGGCGCATGTGACTTTGAAATGAACAATAAACGTATCAAGTTTCGTGCAGCAAAGATCACGCCAACAAAAATTGGCCAGTTTGTTACGGTGTGGAAACGTATTGGTGATGGCCCTATTATGCCGTATGATGCGGCAGATCCAGTTGACTTGTTTGTAGTCAGTGTGCGCTGCGCGCATCATTTTGGTCAGTTTGTTTTCCCCAAAGCGGTGCTTGCTCAAAAGGGTTTTGTTTCAACGGATGGAAAAGGGGGCAAGCGGGCTATGCGCGTCTATCCGCCCTGGGATATAACGTCCAGTCAGCAAGCGAGAGCAACACAAGCGTGGCAGCTAGACTATTTTTTTGAAATAGCTGAGCAGAAGGGTGTTGATATCGCCCGCATTCAGCGATTGTTTGGTTGAGAAGAGAGTTCTTTTCTTGCGAATTATTATATGAATTATCTGCTCAGTTTTTCATTGATGAGCTCATTCAGACTTATACCCCGATTTGCCGCTTCTATAGCAAGATGAGCATGGATGTCCGGTGTTGTTCGGACATTGAACGTTCCTGAGTAGGACCGTTCCGGCTTTTCGCCTCGTTCTTTGCACCACGCAAAATAGTCATCAACGGAGGCCTTAAATGCTTTTTCAAGCTCTTTGACCGTTGTGCCTTGGAAAGTGATTATGTCTTTTAGCCCAATCACTTCTCCATGGAATAATTTTGCTTGATCGTCGTATTCTACGCGTCCTAAATATCCTTTATATCTCATCATGATCAACTCCTGCGTTTTTTAGTGAGCTGTGCGAATCTTTTGCTTGGCATGCGCCAAAGGAACTATGAGTACACACAAAATAAAATAGCTAAATATATGCCTATGTGAGGAGTTTTGCCTGATGGATTGGAAAGATTTTAGAGTCAATGACCGCCTTAGCAACCTAAGGCCAGCCGATATTGAGACAATATATGCTTTAATCGCTGAAATTGATGCGGTTAAAAATAGCTGGTATTTGGCCAAGAGATTTTCGTCGCGCATTATTGAACGATTAGTCCATTCTGTTATCGTTACCTCTACGGGTGCTTCAAATCGTATTGAGGGCAATCATCTAACCGATGAGCAAGTTGAAGTTCTCTACAAAAATCTGCATATACAAAAACTTAAAACGCCTGATGAGCAGGAAGTTGCCGGGTACCTTCAGATGTTGGAGCTTATTTTTAAGAATTATCAACAGATTTCCATCCCTGAATCTTTTATTCTTAAAATTCATCAGGATATGCTTGCTCATAGTCAAAAAGATGAGGGGCATAAAGGGCGGTATAAAACGAACTCAAACCGTGTTGAAGCTAAAGATGAGAGTGGTGCCATTGTAGGCGTTATTTTTGATCCAACGGCACCATATCTGGTAGCCAAAGAAATGCATGAGCTTATTGATTGGTATCGGTGGAGTTTAGAGAATCGCACTAAGCATCCTCTGATAGTGATGGCTAACTTTATTTTTGAGTTTTTGGCGATCCATCCTTTTCAAGATGGCAATGGCAGGACAAGTAGGCTACTTACCAACTTGATGCTTTTGCAGCAGGGATATTACTTTACCACTGTCGTTTCCCACGAAAAAATTATCGAAAATCATAAAGTCGACTACTACTTAGCGCTCAATAAAACTCAGCGCAGTTGGAAAACAGGAAAAGAAGATGTTACTCCGTGGCTTCTCTTTTTCCTGAATGTGGTAAAGCTACAAGCTACGCAAGCGTTGGCCATGCTTGAGAGCGGTACCATTGAACATTTACTTTCCCCTAAACAGCTTATTTTCTGGCAGTGGGCTTTGCAAAATGAAGATGTTGAATTTGGCAGGAAAGATGCTGTAGAAGCGCTTGGCTTTCCAGAGCGTACGGTTGAAAGTATTATCACAAAATTACTTACGCTAAAACGGTTGCAGCGTTTGGGCCAAGGGCAAGCAGTGCGCTATAAAGTGATTAAGTGACATTAGTTCGTGATAAGAAAACAAACATAAAAAATTGGACAATAAGTAGCTGATATCGCTTCCAGCCGTCGTTGTTGTAAGAGTTAGGTGATTCGTTTATGAAAAAGCTATGACGGATAAAGTCAGCGGATGCGGGCGCAAATGGGAAACTTTAGTATAAATGATAACTCTCTCCACCGTCATCCTTTCCAGCCTTCGCTTGCAGCTTCGGCGGACGCAGACGAAAGCGAGGACCCAGTTTCGAAGCTATTAATGCTCAAAACCTTATTGATAACTAATAGAAAACTTGTCATTTCTTTTTTCTGATTACGACATTGTTTGATGAATGCTGGAAAAATAGAATTAAACTGGGTCCTCGCTTTCGTCTGCGTCCGCCGAAGCTGCAAGCGAAGGCTGGAAAGGATGACGGAGGGGACGTACAAATCGAAGAGAAAGTAAGAGTTTAGCGAATTACTTTTCTGTTGATTGAGCAAGTTGCTCAATGCGCTTTTGCATCAGGATATTTTAAGTTATCTGGGAAACCATGAACGAACTATATTACGATTACTAATCACTACAAAAATAAGACCTACGGTTGCTAACATTCCTATTGCAATAATCTGACCAGGACTTAACTCGGTCTTGTCAGGCCCTCTCCTAATCACCAAACTTGTTGCTTCCTTCACGCCCGCGGTAAGCAATGATAACAATAAAGCTGCTTTCGGTGTTGCATAAGAAGTAATGCTTACTGCCGATTCTGTGCCAGCATAGAGATTGTGTGAGCCTACGTGTGCTAGGTTGAGCGTAAGCATCAAAGATAAAAGTGAGTTTTTGAGTGTTTTATTTTTCATTATTCTCTTCTTAGTTTTTCGCTAAAAACTATAACGAATGGCAGGTTCAGTCAAGAGGCCGCACGTGTTGAATCCGCATTTTTTATATGTTTTCAATGTTGGCTATACGTTCCTGAGTATAAGAGTAGCTACCCATAAAGTAATAATTCCAAAAGGAACGGTTACGGTCAAAAAAAACAGATCAACGCTGTCTTGTGGGGTTTCACGTTGCTCAATTGCCGAGTTTGCCGCAGCCTTGGCGCCTGCGGTAAGTAATGCCAATAGCAAAGCTGTTTTCGGCGTTGCGTAAGAGGTAATACTTATTGCGGCTTGCGTGCCGGCATAGAGATGGTGGTCAGATACGTGTGCTAGGCTGAGCGCAAACATTAAAGATAAAAGGAATGTTTTGGGCGGTGTGCTTTTCATTCTTCCCTCTCTTTAAAAATAACGTTAATCGACGTACGTTGATTTAGCGTACCTATTTTTTTGAGCGTCAATAAATGAATTTAAAAAAGGAGATACATAATGATGGCGAGCCGCTTATTTACTATTTTTCCACTTCTTATTTTTACCATTGCATGCGCGCAGTCCATTGCGCATTTAGACATCGAAAAGATTATGAGCTATCCACTTGCGCGTGTGCTTGAGCGGTATCAAAAAGATTTTAACGTGTCAGCGCAAGAGGCTCAAGAGCATGAACGGGAGCTGAAGCGGTATTTAATTTTGTCGTTTACGCTAGAAGATGAAGTTGCCATGTATAGCACGCAGGTTGATAATTTTTGGCACACGTTTTTGTTGTTTACGAAACAGTATCAACAGTTCTGCCACGAATTTTTTGGTAAATTTCTTCATCACGAGCCGATGGATAATAAAAAGCTGCAGGATGATGCGCAGCTGCTAGCAAAAAAACAAGCATTCATTGCAGCGTATACAGATCTGTTCGGCCAAGAGCCGCCAGCACACATTTGGCATCGCAAACACAGTAAATGTTGCGGTGGTCCCGGCCATGATTGTATATATACGCAATGCTGCGAGCGCAATGAGTGATTGTTATGTTAGCTGGCTTGACATGGCTAAGTGCGTGGATACACTAGCGCTAGTTTTTGTCTGTAGCACGCACTAAAAAAGGATTTTTAATGAGATATTACCGCATACTATTATTTGTCTGCCTGAGCATCTTTCAACCAACGATAATGAGTATGGATGCAGACAGCTGGGCGGTGCCAGCTGAGGCTCACTGTTCAGAGGGAGTATCTTTAATAGCCGGAAATGTTGAAGAGGTGCGGCGTGCTCTGGATGAGCAAAAAATAACATCTGGTCATGTCCTAGACGGTATTAGTAGTCATTGCGTGCAACGCAATCAGATTGCGATACTTCAATTAGGTCTTGATCGTGTATCTGGCAAGTTTTCTTCAGCTCAAGGGGCTATCTACTTAGATGAATTAGAGGGAAAAGATCCGTTTGTGAGACCAAGGGACGGCAAGATAACGCAAGCATATGTATTTTCGGTAATAATAAGGCCGGATAAAGCGCCGCTCGTGACAGAACTTACGGCAAGATTACAGCGCATGATCAAAGACAAAACTGAAACGCGACTTTTGGCGCTGTATCAAGAAGCGTACCGCCTCACCCGTTATTATCAAGATTCTGATTACAAAGATGATATAATGTACCGAGCCAGACAGATGGAAGAACTGCTTACTTACTGTTCTGCACAGAAGGCCCGAGAATTAATAAGTTCAAAGATGTTCAACCCATATTCAATTATCAAGCAGATCTGTGCCGATCAAGAATTACAACCGGGCTACGTTGATATTATGCGTGTGGCACTGAGTTACAAAAATTTACTGCGTAATTTTAAAAAGGACCATGTGCGCCTGATAGCAGAACTTGAGCAGTCAGATAATCCTGCCACAAAAGAGATTGCTACCAAATTAACAACGATGATACGTGAGATGGTGGTGGCTAATAAACTTTCTTAATGGCGGGCGGCTGCCATGCGCCGTATGGCTTATTTGCTATCAAAATCAGCCATCTTTTTTTTCAACCAATGTTGCTGTGTAGCTTGTTGCTCGTCAAATAATTTTTTATAGAGGGCAAAGGTTCTTTGTGCGTCTTCGGTCGGTTTTGGCACAGAGGTGTCGGGATGCCTATAGGAAGACGGTTCGTGATGTTGTATTGAATATTGACAGATAGCAGCAATGTTGGAAATTGGTAATTCGTAACCGGCAAAGCGTAAGTAGGACTGAAAACATGTTTTTATAGCGCTAATTTTGCCTGATGAAAGATCATTTCCATCATAACTGCTATAAACACCGCTTGCATAGCTTAGTGTATATGTTTCGGCAGCGGCATCACCCTCTTTTTTAACGGCTATCTCAAAAAGATGATCTTTGTCCATTGAATATATTTGTGTAGTAGCAAGAGCAATGGGAGCTAGTATGCTGCACATAATCAGTATACGCATTTTCTTCATGTAATTTCCTTTTGCTTAGAATTTGTATTGTTTAACCGTATTGCTCGCAATGCCGCATATTATAGCAACAATTTTTGTTGAGAGCAATGTAGCCTACAATCTGTGGCGCATACCTTTGCTTGACGTTGGCAAAAAGCGCGTTACACTAGCGCTAGTTTTTGTCTTCAACATGCATTAACAAGATTAGCAACGATGATACGCGAAAGGATGGCAACAGGGGATTCTTAAAAAAATTCATTAGGTTTTTTTCAAGCAACTAATTAATTTTCTAAAAAGGCACTATATACTATGAAGCTTTCATTTTTATTCTCATATGCACTGTTAACCATATCAATGGGACTACCGACATATTCATATTCTATGCTTGCCAAAGGCGGCATGCGGACGGCAAATGCCTTACGCGCTTTGAGTATGTCTCAAAAAAGAACATTTTTAGATGCATTCAAATTATTCCTGATTAACCCACAGAAATCGTGTGCCATTATTGAGCGCCTCGGAAAATACAATAGAACTGTCGGGTCGGGTTTCCATTTTAAATGGCCGCTCATAGAAAACGCGCGTGATGTTGGTTGGGGTAGCAATTCGAGACGTATTGATCTACGAGAGCACGCTCATGATTTGCCTAAGCAACCGGTGATTACGCAAGACAACGTAGAGATGTCGATTGGTGGTATAATTTACTACAAAATAGAAGAAAATAATCCACAAAGAGCTGTCTATGAAATTAAGAATCTTCCGTATGCCATAGAACGTCTAGCACAAACTACCTTACGCAATATTATTGGCTCTATGCATTTTGATACAACACTTACTTCGCGTGATCAAATTAATAAAACACTTTGTTCAACGCTTGATGGTGCAACTGATAAATGGGGTGTTATCGTTAGTCGTGTAGAGTTACAAGAGATTACGCCACCTCGGGAAATCTTGCACGCCATGGAAAAGCAGATGACAGCTGAACGAGAAAGACGTTCCTTAGTAATTCAAGCTGAAGGGCAACGCGAAGCGATGATAAAGAAGGCAGATGGTGACCGCGAAGCGACCATCAAAAGAGCGGAAGCGAGTAAAATAGCGGCTATTCTTGAAGCTGAAGGAGACGCGGAGGCTCGCATTAAACGTGCCCAAGCGGAAGCAGATGGAATAGGCCTCATTCAAAAGGTATCTGGAGATAATGCAGTAGAATTTATCAAGGCTATCGAATACATTCGTACATTGCCAAAAATTACTGAAGGTCATGATAATAAACTGGTCATTATTCCCCATGATATGAGCTCTTTTGCTACCATGCTAGGGGTAGTCAGAGAAATAATTAAGAAATAGAAAAGTGCGGTTTTAAAACCTTCTTAAATTGCGGGCGACTGCCTTGAATGGCACATGGCAGCCGCCCGTGGACCAAAAAAATCTCATGAGTCGAATTTGCCCCATAAACTAAACAAATC
>Ga0206953_1072_pt1 | contig 19070 bp, 13 predicted proteins | sample Alteio_BWOrgHeat_36_FD_152977 | JGI IMG/M metagenome (GOLD analysis project Ga0206953, IMG submission 152977) | Enriched cells from forest soil in Barre Woods Harvard Forest LTER site, Petersham, Massachusetts, United States -... | ecosystem: Environmental > Terrestrial > Soil > Temperate forest >...
CGTGGAGATGTACCCGATGGGAATAATGGAAAGCGTCGAAATCATTCCATCACGATTAGCTTCTCTGTTGTCCGATGGTCGCCGGATGATAAGAAAATTAAATACGTTCCGGCTGGAACGAATGCTCCACTTTCATCGCGGCCATCCCACAGAACCGAATGCGAACCAGCAGACATTGGAGCATCGACCAACGTTTTTACAGTATTTCCGAGAATGTTAGAAATAGTGAGGGTTGCCGGCCCTTGAACATCCAGAGTGTACGAAATTTTTGCAAAATGATCTATCGAGGCGAATGGATTTGGATAAATGTATTCTAATCCAAAGTTAGGAATGGCTGAGGATTTTTTTACACCACTCGTCGGATTACCTGCGAACATCGCGCGAATCGTTGGAAGATACGTTCCAGCACCGATATAGGGCGATGAATCAAAATTTGGAAGAATATGCCATGTCAGAGAATTTGTCGTATCCATCACCGGCCACAAACCGGAATCAGGCATCATCGGCTTCCATTTGCCGCTTCCAGCAGGCATTTCGACCGCGTACAAACATGCTATATTACCATTATTATCACTCGGTCCACTCCCCCATTGTGTGCCATACGGCGAACTATAGACCGGAACGACCAATGGAACAGTTTTACTTGAGCGAACAATCTGTCCTCCGCCTCGAGAAATGATGCCGCCAAGATCGATATTAACCACAGAAAGCTGGCTGACAGAAACCCAATATGTTCCAGGCTGAAGAGGGATCGGCTGGGGAAAATAATAAGGATAAAGCTGATTCCAATAATACCGCTGAGTAAAAATTGAACTCAGTTTCCCCGGTTGCACTACCGTATCAAGTGGGGTACAAGAATTCGGATCGCCATTTAGCAACGAGATGCGAAAATAATCGGCGTCATCTAATGTGACGTCAGCGAAATACAATCTTGCACCGTAGAATGTATCTGGTCGCACAAGCTGGAATTTCATCGCAAAACTTCCAGACGTATTGATAAACCCAATTCCCTCATCCTGAATGCCGACGAGCTTTGGAATGTCGTTACCGTCATTTAGTCCGGGATCTAAACCGCTGTTGTCGAGTGCGAATTCTTGGACGGCTGTATCCGAAGGGTTATCGAAGTTTAGATAGAATTTCGAGTAATTCCCCTGTGTTTGAGAGTTTGGGTTGAACGGAACAGGTATTTCCGCGAAGACGGTATAGGCGCCGGTATCGTTACCAGGTTCGTGGGAAGCATCCCAATCTGGAAATTGAATTAGAGTATCGGATCCATACCAAGTTCCAGTTTTAATATATTGCGAATAAACGGTGTCGCCCTTTGGATTCGTGATATCAACCTGAAGCGGAAAATCAGGCATCCCTCCTTGAACGTCAACATTGTGAGAGTTCACGAAAATTGGAAAAACTGCTTGTGACCGTGGGACCTTGGTGTATGGATTCACCACACGAACCCAACTCACTTCGACTTGTGGGAGAAACGCCGGTTCTAATAACGGGTTGTCAATGTACCATTGATCCGCATCAAGGATGGGGAGTGAGGAATTGGGAGCATTGTTATTGGCTTTTAGTCGAAAGCGAAAACGAAAATCAGAAGTATTGTAACTGTTGGTATCCTTTAAGAATGATAACTTTCCATCCACAGTGATCTGCCAGCCTGAATCGGTTGGCCGAGCAAGAAATGATTTAAATTCGAAATCACGGCCTCCATCAATGGCCGCAATTTCATTCCATCCATTGGGCGACGAGTTTGTAGCAGGCTCCGAAGGCTTTTTGAATTCGAGGATCAAGGAATCTCCAGCACAAATAACATTTCCGGTGCTATCGGTGATGGTAGATTCAGGTCCCAAAATCGCACTATCATCCCAATCCAAAGAATAATGATGACGGCCAGCACGCATATAATCGAAGGAAAAGTAAACATTTTGATGTCCAGCCAAATTGATCGGAAAACTTGTAAGCGTATCTCCGATAATAGTTCCCGGATATTCTTTTCCATTATAATCTAATCGATCGAGACGAAGGACAGGCGAAACGAAACCATCCGGCCCAACACCATCGGGCGGATAGCGCGGCGGCGGAGGATCCCATGTCGAATCTTCACCATCAACTACAGATGCACCTAACGATACCCACAGCGTTTGATCCGGAATATCTATTGATTTCGCAGAAAGCTCACCCGTGATAGTCTTGCCGTAATTATCGGAAGGATCGAAAAATGGAACTGAGGTTCGGCGAATGCCAAAGAGCAACCCGCAGATCGAATTCAGCGTATCTTGCCCGATCGTTAGGCAAGCGTTGAATGTACCCAGTTCTCTAATGATCTGGGAGTTGGTCGCATAGGGAGCAAACGCTGTGTCAACACTATCACCGGGAGCAATAGTGGGCAGGTTCAGCGAGTCATAGTAAGGACTTAAGCCCGTTATAGTATTTCGAATTCGGTAAAATATTTTTGTTCCAGCAACAGACCCCATACCATTATTAATTATTCTTACCCTCGGCGTAACGGTACCACCTAACACAATTTCGTAATTCTTTGGCGGGAACAGCATCTTCGCAACGATGCCGGCTGAGTATTGTGCGTTTACGCTACTTGCGACACAAAGAAACATGGCGAACATGAGCATTACGCCCATTCGCCACTCAAGCCATTTGAAGTTCCGTTTCATTGCTTCTGTTGAAAACAAATGAACCCGAAAACACCTACTCTGATTCGCACGACTGACCGAATAGGTATCCCCTCAATTTTTAATTATCTTCTTCGTCACCACCGAATTTGCCGAAGAGAATCTGATATAATACGTGCCCGGGGCAAACTTGGAGAGATCGAGCGTGAAGTCCGGAGCCGGTGGGATCTTTTGCATCATAACCGTTTCGCCGAGCGTGTTAAAGATGGAGACAGTGATATTATCTAAAGGCAATCCCTGAACCGAGAGCATTCCGTCGGTTGGATTCGGAGAAACAGTAAAGGGAACTGATGTCAGATCATTCTTTACGGATGACGTGGGATGTGCGGGATTCGGCGGAGCATTGGAATAATCGAAATCGAGATTGGGGCAATTTAGGGTGAAATCACTGGAACTGGATTTAATGCTTGCGCCGTCAGCAAAGATTATGCCATTATTTCCAGAACTTGAAGTCAAGACAGAGCCTTGCTTCATATATAATATGCTACTGCCACCACCAGAAATCGTTGAGAGGGGTTCGGCAAAAATTGTATCTTCCTCAGCCCCATAAAATGTGAATCCAGGGTTTACCCAATAGGCCTTATGGTCTTCCGCGACTATCGAGTTCGAATTGACAACTATTACATCATGAGGAATAGACGGAATGCTACAGTCATGAATGTCATGAATTTGGAGTTTGGACGTTACTGTGGCGGAAGAACACCATTCCGGTTTGACAACAGTGAGTGTAACCGTCTTATTCCCCGGCGTCGAATACGTGACATGCTGTGAAAAACTTATACTGCTGTCATATACGACATTGTTATTAATATCGGAACTAGTATCTACGTTTACGATACCGGTTGCGGTAACTTTTGCAGGGGTTGCCCCCGATCCAAAATCCCAGAAAGCACTATCCTGCAAATCACCACTAACAGAACCCCCGTCCCCGTCTTTAAGCTTTGCGGTAAATGTTATCGGCGTTCCTGTAGAAGCGGCTGGCCATGAGGATTGAAATTCCAACGTCGGTCTTGCCGCAATTGAAATATTGCTCCCGTTATCAGCACTAGTAATATAAGGGAAGGCCGCTAAAATTCGGATGCGGTACTGCCAGAATGGGGTGACGTTTGCCGGAATTATCGTATCGATCGTAAATGTACCGGGCAACGTATCGGCAAGGGAGCCGATATATTGAAGGAAGCCATTCGAAAAGCTTCCATACTGATCGGATAATTGTAGTAAAAAAACATTACCAGCACCCCAAGAACCTGTTGCAGTAAAAGTTACGGAGATCGGACCGCCAGCACAAAACTGCGATCCCGAGATTTTATCTACAGTTACCGATTGCGCGTCTGCATTATCGGCGATCAAAAAAACGATGAATGTCAAAAAGATCCGAAGCGCACGATGACGGTTTTTCATAAGTTCCATTTAATATGACGATGAATAACAATCAAACGGGGAAACCGGCAATTGGTTGCATCCATTTCAGGGCATTAATTTTGCCCCGGATTTTCGCCTACTTCGCCTTACAAATACCAACCGTTACACTTTCGTGAAAAAGAAAATGGCTGAAAAAGGCAGCTTTCGGCTCAACTACTCCCAAACCCTGCCTTGGAAAGGCGTGGAATATGGATTAAGCCGCTTGTTTTCTCTTCGCCTTCGGCAGCGCATCCACAAGATGGTGTAGCGCATCATTGACCGATTTCGAGTCGGGAAAAATTCTTCCAAGATCGTCATCGAGCACGACCACTTTTGAATTAACTCCCATCAAATGAACAGTTACTCCCTCGCGGAATTTTTTAAAATGCTTACCACGCACTCCATTACTGAAATCGTAATTCTGTAGCATCTCGTCAGATTGTCCATTTGTAGAATGCTTAGTTATTTTTTTCATAAAACCTTTTTTCTTCTCGATTTGCCTTTCGGGCATGAATAAGGCGAATCCGGTCTTCTCTATCCGTATAAACCACGCTCAGCACATTTCCATTCTTCGATCTTCCGAGATCGACAAATCGGTATTCTTCCTTCGAATGACCGAAATCGTATATGGTAATGGCCTTTTCATCACTAAAAACGGTCATTGCTTCTTCGAAAGCCACGCCGTGCTTCTCGAAGTTAGCTTTCGCTTTTTCCGGATCCATTCAAAAATCAAACCCATACATTAGGTGCCCATCATCATAGCTCCAAATATCCGAAAAAATCGGCACCACAATAAAAAAACCCTCATCGCAGAGCGATGAGGGTTCCTATATATAAAGCCACCGAAACAGAAGGGTCAGGCATGATGTCGATGCGCGTATAGCGCGATCGATTCGGTTAGTGAGATTCACCTTCGAACGAACATCATCACTGATATTCGTTCCGGACCATTTCTGATCCGTCGGATCATTGCTGATCCTATTTTCGTGCATTTGAATAACAGGCCCGTGAAGAACCTTTGCGTTATCCAAACATTCAACCGATCCGAAGATCGGTTGTGGATACTCTGCGTATCCGTAGCACCTTAGAAAGGAGGTGATCCAGCCGCACCTTCCGGTACGGCTACCTTGTTACGACTTAGCCCCAATCACCAGTTTTACCTTAGACGCTTATAAGGCGGCTTTGGGTACCCCTGGCTTTCATGGCTTGACGGGCGGTGTGTACAAGGCCCGGGAACGTATTCACCGGGGTGTGCTGACCCCCGATTACTAGCAATTCCAACTTCACGGAGTCGAGTTGCAGACTCCGATTCGAACTGAGACGGCTTTTTAGCGATTCGCTCCACCTCGCGGTATTGCTGCGCGTTGTAGCCGCCATTGTAGCACGTGTGTTGCCCTAGGCGTAAGGGCCATGATGACTTGACGTCGTCCCCACCTTCCTCACTACTTGCGTAGGCAGTTAATTTAGAGTTCCCACCATTACGTGCTGGCAACTAAATTCAGGGGTTGCGCTCGTTGCTGGACTTAACCAAACACCTCACGGCACGAGCTGACGACAGCCATGCAGCACCTGTATCGCCCCCCTTGCGGGTAGCAGGCTTTCACCTGTTTAGACGACCTTTCAAGCCTAGGTAAGGTTCTTCGCGTTGCATCGAATTGAACCACATGCTCCACTGCTTGTGCGGGCCCCCGTCAATTCCTTTGAGTTTCACCCTTGCGAGCGTACTCCCCAGGTGGATCACTTAACGCGTTAGCTCCGGCACCGACCTTACGGCCGACACCAAGTGATCATCGTTTAGGGCATGGACTACCAGGGTATCTAATCCTGTTTGATCCCCATGCTTTCGTGCCTGAGCGTCAATCAAGGGCCAATCCGCTGCCTTCGCCTCTGGTGTTCTTCCGAATATCTACACATTTCACTGCTACACTCGGAATTCCACGGATCTCTCCCCGATTCAAGACCAACAGTATCAAAAGACGTTTCGGCGTTAAGCGCCGAGATTTCACTCCTGACTTATTGGTCCGCCTGCGCACCCTTTACACCCAGTAAATCCGGACAACGCTTGGATCCTACGTATTACCGCGGCTGCTGGCACGTAGTTAGCCGATCCTTACTTTTCGGGTACCATCAATGGGGTAGTAACCCCACGTTTGTCCCCGACTACAGAGGTTTACGATGCAGAGCACCTTCATCCCTCACGCGGCGTTGCTGCTTCAGACTTTCGTCCATTGAGCAATATTCCTCACTGCTGCCTCCCGTAGGAGTCTGGGCCGTGTCTCAGTCCCAATGTGGCTGATCATCCTCTCAGACCAGCTACTGATCGTAGCCTTGGTGGGCCGTTACCCCGCCAACGAGCTAATCAGGCGCAGGCTCATCCCTTAGAAAGCTTGATGAAAAACCGATGCCGGTCTCTCATGTTACGGAGATTTAGCCAACCTTTCGGCTGGTTGTTCTCCCCTAAAGGGCAGATTACCTACGTGTTCCGCACCCGTGCGCCAGTCGGTATTGCTACCGCCTTGACTTGCATGTGTTAGGCACGCCGCCAGCGTTCGTCCTGAGCCAGGATCAAACTCTCCGTAGTACATATTTTCACTTACCCAGAAATCGCTTCCTGGACAACGTCCGATGCCGAAGCATCGGATGCCTGTATTACGTATCATTTGATACTGAAATCTCAGAACAACGTGGCGTCTATAAATAAACGCTTGTTGTTCCAGATTGCAAGTGTGTGAACCTCACGACCGATATAAATATCGGTCTAAATTCACGGTTGCTTGCTGCTGATGAGATCACATAAGTGACCGTCACCGGGATGAGAATGTCTTCTCATCCGCAAGTAACCCCCACGCATCACTGCGCAGGCTCATCATGCTGACTTTGCTATCTATTCTACTAATAGATAGCCCTTCCATTTCAATGAACACTTGTTTTTCGCTGATTTTATTGAATGAGCATCGATGCTGATTGCCACGAGCTTTTTCAAAACAGCAGACAAAATCCCTCTTTCGAGGGAGCGGTATAACCCGCGACCTCGAACGGAAGTTCTCGCTTCCGAAGTATATTAAGAGTTTTTTAAGATTTTATTTTTCCGGTGAGTGGTCTGCTTGGGAGCACCTACTGATCGGCGGCTCTTCTTGAGATTTATGAGCCTTCCCTATTGATGGGACGCCTCTAACCATAACCCATCACCGCACGTTCCATATTACCGATATATTTCTAAAAATTCTACTTTCGCCAACTTTTATGCATCGCGAACGCATAAAATCCATTCCATCCTCAAAAATCCATTCTTAAAAAAGCGCAAACGCATTTGTTTTTCATAAACTGTAGGGTTTTATGGACGTTTCGATGCATCTCTCGACCCATAGAATTTTTCGAAAGGATCGGGGAAGCGAGAAACCGCACTCGCCTTCGCTGCAATGATCCCTATCGAGCCCCGGCCGGGAAGCCCAGGTTCTATGTCCTTTTTCATTTCGTGCGAAAAGATAACGATGGAGAGATGAAACTTGTCACAAAGCTGGACAAGCTCTCGCGCCATGCGTTCCTTACGGCCGCGTGTAAGCGGCGCATATTCGAAGGAATTTATTATAATGATCTGTTGGCAGCCCATCCGGCCGAACGACCGAATATCCTTCGCCAGGCGAACGGTGCTCCAATGGCCGATGGGAACGTGAAAAACACGCAGGTTGGGAAGTACATGGCTCGGGTCAAGTTCCCCTCCACGAAGCGGCGGAGGAGGGGGCGGCGGTGGAATTAGCTTAGCAGCCTCACGTTCTCGCGCCTCTTTCGCATTGCGCATCTCAGGCGTCTCGTACATCCAATACAGATCGCCATACAACGTGTACATTGTGCCATCCGCAAGGAATTTCTGTGCTCCATCGGGTAGTACAGGGCCCCCCGGAGTAACGGCGAAGACGCTGGGATGGGGCGGAAGGGAATCATAAGCGGGTTCCTGAGGGCGAGCGTATTTGTCTATTTGGGGCGGAGCCGGTTCTTCCTCCTCCTCGTCATCCTCTTCCGGAGGGAGCGGCAGTTCAAGACCCGCGGCATCGAATAGTTTTCGGAAGCACTCTTTCAGAAAGTTCACGCCAGCGTACGTATTCACATACCAAACATCTTTGGTAAGGTCGCCATGGGCGGCATTGAACGCAAGCTCGGCAGCCATAAAGGTATTGCGCCGAACATCCCGCGAAAGAACGATCGTAAAGGAATCCGTTTGAACCGGGATCTCCATTTCCGAAGACTTGTAATTAAAGATCTGCTCGGATGCCGGCTGCTCCGCCAGCCCGAACAAAAGCCCGAGATTAAAGCTGCTGTTGTATGTCAGTTTTTCCATAAGATATAGTGCTTTTTGGTGTACCGAGCACATAAAAGCACCATTTAGGAAAAAGAGTTCAAGGAAATATCAAAAATATCAAAATAAAATAGCTTTCTTTAGGCAATAGGTGCCTATGTTTCCAGAATTGCTGTTTTGCTGATGTTACGAAGGGCTAATTAGAAGAACGGTACCAATCGATTAGCTCCTGTAGGTCACTAGAGTGAAGTGCGAGAGGTGACGTGATTTCGACCTCAACATTTGGTTTGAAACCCTGAGAAAGGAAGAATTGGCGAACCTTCTTTATGCGAATACTAGGAGGTGATGCAATAACCTTTTTAAATTCTTCCTCGTGCGATATAATCAGGTCTTGAGAATATTTTTTGAGGTTCACGTACTTAACCATTATTGGGTCGATGGCTTGAACCAAATGATGTGTACTTCGAATAATACATGCTACAGCTTTGTGTTTCGGTGGAAGACCTTGTTCGAAGTCCTCCAGCATTTGCATTGGCTCTAAGCCACTGAAACTCTCAGATGTCTCAGTGGGATCAACATGCCTTATGAAATCCTTATACTCGTGATCAAGAGAATTATTAGCATGGAAATGCACCAAATTATTTCTCCATTGAATTCCCAGTTGTACCAACGATAATGGAAGGTCGAGTGGGTATTGACAAAACTTGATGACCGCATCCAATGATTTTCGAATAGAGCGAGCGCTTTTATTTTTTAGCTCATGTTCAAATTCGGAATCATTAAATTCAAATATCTCTTTGCGCAGAAATCCAAGGTATCCATCAAGTGCATCTATCGTCCAGGAGAGTGCGGCTTTCCGGACAAACTTCCGACTTCCGCCAACAGAGCTCTCAAGATCAGACGGGTTCCACAATACGTGGAAAGAATCATCCTTCGTAATCTTCTTGGTGCGCACACCTTCAAGTCCCACCAGAATGGTAATCAAATAGTGATTTGATTTTCCTAAATTCTCTTTGAACTCTCTAAAGTGCCCAGTCCACGATAATTCAATTGCAGATTGTTCCATTGGCATCCTGCCAGATTCGAACTGGCCTTTCCCGCTTTTAATGTGTTGCCTTTGAAGGCGGACGACTTGACCGCTAGCCCAAGGATGCATTATTCAAACACAATTGAGTGCACAATTCATTTCTGACTAGCTCTTTTTGTGCCCATATCATGCACACATGTTCGACTGGCGCAGTTAGGCGATTTACGGTGTTAACATTACGGTATATATGTTCCACCCAAGCCACAGAACTGTTCGTCCAAATCCAAGAAACGAAGCAAGAATCGGTAGCAAAGAGCTTTCATTTTCCTAATTTGATCCATTGTTGTAATGAAGTCTCCGAGTATCAAGCCTTTGTGTATATACTCGTCGCGTAATTCATTAAAGAGGAATTTTTCGTCACCTGAAAGGAGGCGTGCACGGTCATTCGAGAATAAATCAGAGTAGCTTACTCCAGCAGTCTCACATGCTGGAACGAGATTAGCTGAAAATCTTGGGCCACCGTGTCCGTAATAATCTCTGAAGACATCAAGGCAAGAATGCCATATTATCAACCACATTTCAAAATTCGGAGCAAGCCACGCATACATGAAACAATGAAAGATTTTTTCAAAAACGCCTTGCTTATCAATTGTTAAATTTGCGATTGAATTCGCTAAACTTCCAACACTATCCAGAAGCGGCCCTCCCGTTTCTTGATAATCCGTCCGCACACCTTTTGGCTGAACCGCCCATCGAATCAACTCCTGCTCGTCGATCTGCTGATGATTTGCATTATATCGTTTCGAAAATTCTCGATGCCAACTAATCCTGTCTTGACTAAAAACCGAGAGCGCTTTATCCACTATTTCGGCAAGCTCGCGAGCCTTGATTGATGATTCTTCAAATGTGCCTGGCAAATCGAATTCCATTTTGCCCTGGCGATATCCGATTCTTACAGGAGTACCAATCGATTCATTTGCACGTTCTGCAGTGTATTCCTCTTCACTCAAAGAAATTTCAATCCCATTAACTTGTATCTTGGAGGAGAACGAACCGCGTCCGGCAAGAAGTGGCGGCAATGGTCCATAGTATCGGAAGTTGGTTGAGTCAACATTTGGAACACCGCCAAAATTATACTTAATAAGCTTGGTAAATTCGTCTATTCCATCTTCGATTGTGGTTCCATGGTGATGGCGAAAGTGAGTTTGTCCGCTGAGATGTGCCGATATTATAAACGATCCCGCGTCATGGATAAAGGTTGAACCGTCACCTGCCAGCATCGGCATGTATTCGCCAGAGAGATGAGAGAGGGTAACACGCATCTCGTTCGGACGCAAAGGATTTATTCGGAAAGCGGCGAAGCCCTCGGCTTTGTGTCCGTTCGAAGTTATCTCGCCGTAATAAACTTCTCTTCGTTCGAGAAGTGATGTAAGTTCATTCTCAGGCATTTTGCTTAAAATATCGTCTCATTGTCACTGCCTTCAATTCCACCACAGTCCGTTTATAAAATGGAGCGCCCCAGCGTTAGATTCAGGAACCGGTGGCGTTCGGCGGTGGCGTCGTAATCTTGGTAATAGGTGCCTATCATTTATTTATAAATATACGACAAGAAAATGTGTAACACCTCAAATCCGTCTCAATACGTTTCCCTATGAAATTAATGAAAAGCTGCTGGCGTACCGAAAAACGTGCGGTTCCCCACGAAATTACTTTAAATTCCAGACATACGCTCCGCCCTGCCTCAGCGAACCAACAATTCGTTTGCCATCCTCGCTGAAGGAAAGGCATCGAGCGCCTAAAAAGCCTGGCTGATTAGGTATGTCTATCAATGGGATATCGGGTAAATGATACAGTACGGAGTCCGTACCCGTTTGAACGATGGCAATGTTTGCACCATAGTAGTCATGATCGTCCCGCGCGATGATGTTCGAATCGTTCGAGGGAGCCCACAGGAATCCTCCCATCATGACGGGTGGCGATGGAAGTTCCGCGCCCGTCTTGGTGCTGACCATTCGGTATTTCCCGCCCCAGAATCCGCCGAAGTACTCGCCATTGGGAGAAAGCTGCCCATGGTGACAGATAATAGCATGATATGTGCTAATGGTCTTGCCGGTCGCAAGATCCATGAGCCAGAGATCTCCTGTAGTGTCGTATGTATCGTCCGGCCCACCGAACATAACTGCCGTGCGCCCACCATCGGTGAGCCCCAAAAGATAAGCCGCCTCAAGCCGACCAAATGGGTACGAGGCGATTAGCGCTCCAGTCGAAACCAAATGCACCTGAAGTGAGTCGTAGGAAATTCCCACCGAGTTCGACCAATCCACATGTGAAACAACAGTATCTCCGCTCGGGGTAAGTATGGCCGTATCGACAAGGTTGAGCGTACCGACCTGCCACGGTTTCAGCTGACAAATAATATTTCCCGAGGCTACGTCATAAATGTCTGGCTGACGCTCGTTCATAATGACCATTCGCGTACCATCGAAGTTCAACTGTCCGCCATAGCCGCCCCATGGTTGGTTTGCGTAGGGGAATGTTTGTATAATAGCACCCGAATTAGCGTCGAAGACCGTGACGAATCCCTGCCACTCATCCCCAACGGCAACTCGATTTCCATCCCCGCTGATCGAAACCCATCCGCGCAAGGAATCCCCGGGCATGCCCGTAAGGGTAAGGACGGAGCCGGAAGTCGTCGTCCCGCCAGGTCCAACCGGGTCGGAGTTGTGCCGGCACCCATTCGCAAGCAGCAAAAGGGCTGCAGCAGCCGAGTAGTATATGAGAAATCGATATTTCACACAAGTATGGGAAATCGTTACTGCAAATATACGACAATTTTTAGGGTTTACCCCTACCCCCACGCTCATCCACCGCCCATCACTACCCAAGCATGTAAGAATCGCCGTTGCTTATTTCTTCTCCATCTCCAACTTGCGGATGTCGTCACGGATCTTGGCGGCGCGTTCATAGTCTTCTTTTTTAATGGCGTCGGATAGCTGCTGGTTCAGTTGGTCGAGCGGCGTTAGCGCTTTGGCCGGTTTTTTCGGAGCCGCTTCTTCGGATTTTCCGGCAAGGCGTTCGGCAAGGCTGAGTTCGCTTTCGTCCTCATCGTCCTCGGGTTCTTCCTCGCCTTCTTCGGGAAGGAAACTTGCCTCGACCATCACGTTCTCAGCGACCCAGATGGGAACTCCGAACCGGATCGCAAGGGCGATCGCATCGCTCGGCCGCGCATCGATCTCCTGATCGTCCGATAGCTTCAAACTTGCGAAGAACGTGCCCTCACGCAGTTCGTGAATGGATACTTCGGCCAGCGTCCCGCCCAAACTTTCGACGAGCGTTTTCACGAGATCGTGCGTCAGCGGGCGCGGCGGCTTGATGCCTTCCATTTCGAGCGCGATGGCCTGCGCCTCGAACCCGCCGATAATGATCGGAATGCGGCGCAACCCCGATGTTTCGCGCAGAATAAGCGCGTATGCCCCGCTTGTCTGCGAGTTTGCGGAGATACCTAAAATTTCGACTTGAACTCTGTCCATGATGTTAATCTATCAAATCTCATTGACGGGCAAATGAATTCCGCAATTATTAACAATGGTTATGCGAAGCGATTCCCCAAGCGCAAATGTTCGTGTTCCCGATGGTAATTCTGTCGCCCATTCCTTTATCAAGAATGTCATCCTGAGCGGAGTTTTTCTCGACGAAGGAGAGAAAAACGGAGTCGAAGGATCTCCGGACATTCACCGCTAAGCCAAACTACAGGAGATCCTTCGACTCCGCAATTTTTCGCTATCGCGAAAAATCGCTCCGCTCAGGATGACATGAAATGAAATATTTATTCAAACACAGAGACTGTACGGCATCTTGTGAGCATATTTATAATTCCTTCCTGCACAAAGAATATATTGCCAAAAAAGAGATCGCTCGCACTCCTTACGATTTTTCTTTTTCTGTTTCCCGCGTGCTCGACCGTAGTAAAGACCACCCCCATCGCCGTCGCACTTACCGACGGCACCCACACCGGCGGCGGACTCATCGCCGTTGACACCGAATGGCTGATCCTTACTGATCCTGATAAGAACTGGAATGAGTCCCCGCTCACTCTCATTGATTACAGTTTGATCGATTCCATAAGGATCGTTGGCGGCACATACGACCGCGCAGGCGCTGTCCTGGGCGGACTCGTTGGCGGCATTAGCGGAATCTTCATTTCCGGCGCACTCGATTCGTCCTCTGCCGACAAAATGCGTTCTCGATTCGCGATCGGTTTTGGAGCCGGCCTCATCGCAGGAGCAGCCATTGGATACGCCGCCGGAAGTTTGTTCACCGATAGCGACATCATCCTCACGCATCCCAACGAAGACGATTACCAATTCCTGAAAAAATATGCGCTCTACCCCGATAGCCTGCCCCATGCGTTAGAACTTACTATAGATAGTATTGAAACAGAGGATGAAAGTAGAACCAAAAGGTAGAACCAAGTAGTAGTGAGAATTATGTAAATTACTCCGTCCGAAGCAGATTTATATTATTTTTGTGGATGTGATGGATTCATTAGATCATGCTATGAAATTATTTCAGTTTCTTCTACTTGCTTTTTTCCTTACACCAAAGGTTTATGCACAGCCAGGGCCCATGATTGACTGGCAGAAGTGCCTCGGTGGCACGGGCAACGATCAGGCCGGACGTATCATCCAAACCTCCGATGGCGGCTACATATTCGCTGGAGGAACGGAGTCGAACGACGGGGATGTAAGTGGAAGTCATGGCAATAGAGACATCTGGGTTGTGAAACTCACAGCGGCAGGCGTCATTCAATGGCAAAAGGCGCTGGGCGGATCGGGTTTTGATCTGGGCGGTTCCATCATACAGACCTCCGATGGCGGCTTCGTCGTGGTCGGATTCACAAAATCTAACGATGGAGATGTAACCGGTAATCATGGTGGCGCCGACGCATGGATCATACGGCTGACTGCTTCTGGAAGTATTGCTTGGCAAAAGACCTATGGCGGCTCCGCCGATGATGAGGCAGGTACAATAATTCAAACCTCCGATGGTGGTTACGCGGTCGCCGGAATAACCGCCTCCAACGATGGTGACGTTAAAGGAAATCACGGCGCAGTAGATGGCTGGCTCCTCAAACTGGACACCCTGGGAAATATCCAGTGGCAAAAGACGCTCGGTGGATCGGACACCGATAATATTAGTTCCATTGTTCAAACCGCGGACGGTGGCTATGTGTTAGCCGGAATGACCAAATCCAACGATGGCGATGTCAGTGGAAATCATGGCGGTAAGGACGGATGGGTCATGAAGCTCGATTCCACTGGCGCTATCCAGTGGCAAAAGACGATCGGTGGCTCAGGTGATGATGAGTTCTTCTCCCTCGTTCGGACTTCCGATGGAGGCTACGCCGTGGCGGGGCAATCAACCTCAAATGATGACAACGTCAGCGAAAACCATGGCGGCACGGATGGATGGGTTGTAAAACTGAATACTTCAGGCAGCATCCAATGGCAAAAAACGTTAGGCGGCTCGAATGTGGATCACTTATATTCCCTCATTCAAACCAACGATGGCGGATATGCAGCAACCGGTTTCACCAATTCAAATGATGGAGATGTAAAAGGCAACCACGGCAGTGAGGACGCGTGGGTTGTACAGTTGACTTCAGAAGGAACTCTCGAATGGCAAAACCCACTTGGCGGGACAAGCGATGACGCCGGTTCATCTATTATTCAAACCTCCGATGGCGGTTATGCGATGGCTGGATCAACCTCCTCGAACGACGGGAATGTAAGCGACAACCATGGCGGGGGCGATGCCTGGGTCGTCAAGCTCAAATCGCCTGGGTTGCGCGTAGTTTCCCCAAATGGCGGTGAATTTCTCCTCGTTGGCTCGATCGATACGCTCCGATGGACAGGTGTTTCCGCAACGGATGCGGTCGATCTCGATTACAGTACCGATCTGGGAACTACATGGCTGCCGATCGCGCAGCAAGTAAGCGGCCTGCAATATCCCTGGCTGGTTCCCAACACGATCAGCAGCCAATGCTTGTTCCGCGCAACGCTTCCGGGGCGGGTTGTCCGCGATAGCGCACTCTACGATTCTATTCCACATGCCTCGGATCCGCATTATGGATTTGGATGGAGCCCGGATAGCCGTTACATTGCGTTTTCCGGCTATCCGGCGGACCTGCTTCTGACGAGCGATCTCTCGACGTATTACTCCTTTACTACCGATGATGCTATTACGGTCACATTCAGTCCCGATTCGAAACGCATTCTCTACCGTGGTTATTATTATCCGGCGCAGATGGTCGATATTGCAACGAAGTCGGTGCTCCGGCAATATTTGATTCACGTGGTGCACAACGTACTTTGGAACCCGGCCGGTGGTTCGTTTATGAGCATTGGACCTGATCTTCTGAATTGGGATGCCGATTCCGTGCGCGTTTTGGATACAATGAAAGAACGGTATTATTCAGACTCCCGCGTCGATCAATGGTCGCCGGACGGTAAGCGCTTTGCTGGATTACCGGGTTTTCAGCAGGCTCCTAATAATTATGCGCGCATCTATGACCCCGCAACCGGTGATTCTCTTTTGTACTTACAGGGAGACAGCGATTTCATAACCGATATTCGTTACGATCACAAAGGCGACCGCCTGCTGACCATTGGCATCGATAGCACGATCAGGATATGGGACGCCTCCACAGGCATGTTGCTGCACCGGATCGTTCAGCAAAGCATGGACTATACTAAGGTCCGATGGAGCGCGGACGATAAATATATTGCTGCGGGGCTTTTCGATGCTGACTCTGTGATGATTTGGGATGCCTCCTCCGGACTGCTAGCTCGCGTCTTACATTTTTATCCTGATGCACCACGCTCGTTGGATTGGAGTCCCAATGCCCAATGGATTGCCATTGCTTCCCGCGACTTGATATTTTTTTTCGATGAAGCGACCGGCGAACTGATTCAGACTCTTCTCGATCCGGATAATGTAATCGCCAACGTAGAAGTCGCTATGCAATGGAGCCCGGATTCGACACGGCTTGCAGCAGGCGATGGCCGGGTCAAGATATGGTTTGTCGATCCACGAGCCAAAGAAATAGATACAAGCGATGCTAGATGGTCCATTGTATCGAGTCTTCCAAAAAATGCCGTGCTAAGCGTCGGCAGCGGTGCTGCCCAGCAGGGTCAGACCGTTTCACTGCCCGTCACGCTTGTTGATCCTGCCATTGCCAAAGCACAGGGGGCCGATAGCGTTACAACTTCTCTTAGTTTTAATTCCACACTGCTTGTCCCAATCGGCGCCACTCCACTCGGCAGCATTTCCGGAACGATTAGAACGATCCCGCTTTCCTTCCCGATCACTTCGGCAACCGATACACTTTTGGGCACACTGACCTTCACCGCAACACTCGGCGACGATACCGTCACGACCCTTCATCTCGCAAATTCCGCGTCGAACGCCGCGGCACTTGTTCTTTCTTCGAGTGACAGCACCTTCACCCTGACCGGCATTTGCCGGTCGGGTGGGCCGCGGCTGCTGAATCCCGATGGAATTGCAACGGTCACCTCCATTCAGCCGAATCCTGCTCAAGAATCGATCTTGGTTAACCTTTCACTCACCGAGCAAGAAAGAACGGTGATCGATCTATTAGATGAGCACGGAGCTGTTGCAAAAGTGCTGTTCGATGCCGTTCCTGCACTTGGCCCACAAACATTATCCTTCGATCTTCATGGTCTTGCAAGCGGCGTGTATGCGTTACGACTCACAACCCCAACCATCCACGAAACGCATCCCTTTGAGATCGTGAAATGAGAAAATACTGGATCGTCCTGCTGTTCCTCATCACTGCCCCACTCACAAGTGCAGCGCAGGATACGCTGCGAACTCAATACGGTGTTATTGGCGGACTTGCGATCAATAAACACACTGCAGATTTCCGCGCGCTTCCTGGAGTTCCCAATTGCTGTCCGCTTTTTTCCAGCGGATCTGGAACCGGACCGCTCTTTGGCGGATTGCTTGAGCTTCCGATCGCACCCACCTCCCTTTTCGATATTGGCCTAAGTTATATCGATCAATCTGCAACACTTTCCGAGACAGAACCAGTGGCTGTTGCAACGGGCGGTGTTGTAACCGAAGGATCGTTCAATCACACCATCGATGCTACGATCCATTCCCTAAATCTCGATCTCGCGGTTCGCCATGATTTCCTGAAGTATCTCATGGCCGATGTCGGGATTCGCATCGGACTGCCGATTACCACGAACTACTCGCAGGAAGAAGTGATCGCAGGGAATACCGGAACGTTCATCGATTCGTTGGGGAACGATACGCACTCGCGCATCCGTAATGCTAACTCCGGAACGCTGCCAAATGCGACAAGCCTGCTACTAAGCGTGATCGCTGGCGTAAGTTACGAGCTGCCTCTCAATGCTGACCGAACACTTTTTTTAGTTCCAGGAATATCCTGCGGGGTTGCGCTGACCAATATCGTGAGCGGTTTGACTTGGAAACCCAACACGATCAATCCCCAAGTTGAATTGATGTATTCCCCGCTTCCGATTAAGCAAGTCATCTTCGATACGGTTATTAATCGAGATACGATCACAAAACTCGTTGCACGAAATATCCCTGCCAAGTTTGAACAGACCCGCCACGATGTTTCTACGAAGAAGATCGAAGGAGAGATAATTACCCAGCGCACAACTATTGCCGAATCGTATGAGAATGACATTCAAAAGCCGAAAGACCTCAATTGCTCTGTAACACCTGTGGAATTAAATAACGGCGTCGAACGGCCGATCGGTGTGTTGCAGATCGAGGAGTTCCTGAAGGTCAATACGCATCCATTATTGGGATATGTATTTTTCGGAGAGGATTCTTCCACGCTTCCCGCGCGATATGAACAAATTTCCGAAGCGCAGGCACGCGCCTTCGATCAAAAAACGCTGTTCGACGAAGATGGGATCGGCATCAACCACCAGTTGCTGAATATCATTGGCTGGAATCTGGGACGCTATCCCAATGCCACCATTACGGTAACCGGCTGCAATGCCAATAATCGGAACGAAAAGGATAATCTTGCGCTCTCAAAAGCACGGGCGCAAACGGTAAAGGATTATCTTGCGAAAATATGGGAAATAGCTCCAGAACGCATTGCGCTGGACGCTCGCAACCTGCCTGCAACACCATCGAGCATCCGCACTGAGTTGGGAGCCGAAGAAAACCGCCGCATCGAGATCACCTCTACCGATAATCGTATTACCGGACTTTTTATTGCATACGATACACTTCGCACTGCGACACCGCCCGCACTTCGGTTCAAACTCAAGGCTTCGTCCTCCGACAATATCACGGGATGGAAATTGATCTTGCGACAAGGAGCAGATACGCTAAAGCAACTGTCGGGAACCGGTGCTCCGACCGATTTCGATTGGAACCTTTCAAGCGACCGCCATTCCATGCCGCGCTTCGATGCGCCGCTTGATGCCGATCTTATCACTACGAATGCCGTTGGCGATACGGCATCATCCACCTCGCGATTGCCGCTCAAGCTCATCACAATCCAAAAGAAACGAAGCCAGCATCTTGGCGATACAGAAACGGATCAATTCAATCTCGTGCTTTTTAACTTTGGCTCTTCCAAAATGACGGC
>Ga0206953_1076_pt1 | contig 19050 bp, 15 predicted proteins | sample Alteio_BWOrgHeat_36_FD_152977 | JGI IMG/M metagenome (GOLD analysis project Ga0206953, IMG submission 152977) | Enriched cells from forest soil in Barre Woods Harvard Forest LTER site, Petersham, Massachusetts, United States -... | ecosystem: Environmental > Terrestrial > Soil > Temperate forest >...
TCTGATTGCGGTACATCCGCAACATTCGCGTTCTGGCTGAGTTGCAGTGCGCGAATATACGCGATGATCGCCCACCGCTCGTGCGGCGGGACCTGCATCGAATAATCCGGCATTCTGCCTAAGCCATTCGAGATCACGTCGAAAAAATGCCCGAGCGGTGCAGTTCGCAAGCGATCGTCATGGAACGAAACCGGGCCCTGAAAGCCACGGTTCGCGATCATGCCCTTCCCATCGCCAAGCACACCATGGCATGGCGAACAATAAATGTTGTAACGCTCCTGCCCGCGGTCGAGCACTTCACGCGTGATCGGAAATGGAAATTCGTTCACGTCGTTCGTCGGTGCCGCTTTCGAAGTATCGCCCGCAGCTTTCGCGGCCGGAGCGTCGCCTTTGCCGGTGTACATGACCTGATCCTCGCGCAAATACCCGCGTGGAACAGTTCCTTCCACCAGATTGCGCGATGAAAGGCTGTCCGCAAAGATCTCGCTGCCGCGATACGGCAGGTACTTCGGCTGATCCTGCATATCTTGTCTGCACGCAGACACGTTAAGAATTAAGAATGATGCATTAAGAATAAGGAGAAGTTTTAATCCTAATCCTCTACTCTTCACTCTTAACTCTTCATTCTTCATTGTCTTATCCATCGACACGCGTCACCTCCCTTGCATTGGTTCGTTTGAGGAAATCGGTAACGGTATCTTCGCTATACTTCGGATCGCGCGCTTCGATGCACAGAAAAAAGCGGTTGTTCGTCGCTAGATTGAAACCAGGAACATTAAATACCGGATGATAGGGCGAGGGTAACCCATTCATCGCAAGCATCCCGATCGCGCAGCTAAGTCCGGCGATGAGGATCGTGCTTTCGAACGTCACGGGGATATACAACGGCCAGGCAATGAACGGGCGTCCGGCGATATTTAATGGGAACCACACCGAGGATGCAAAACACGCGAGCGTATAGCCTCCAAGCCCGCCGAGCAGCCCGCCAATGAGTGTCGCTAACGGAACTTTGTTATGATGCCGCTGGAACCCAAGCATTTCCGAAACTTCCTCTATCGGGAACGGGGTGTACGCATCCATTTCTCGGTAGCCCGCATCGAACGCCTGCTTCGCGGCGGCAATAACGGCTGCGGGCGTATCGTACTCCGCCATCACGCCAAACACGGGATACTTCTTTACTTGCTTCATGACGCGACCTCCTCTTCAAAATCCGCTTGCTCCACGCGGCCCAAGTGTGCTTGCGGAAGCGACGTCTTTAATTCGAACATCGGAATGGCTGGCATCGCGCGCAAGAACAGCAGCATCAGCGTTACAAAGAAACCGAGCGTTCCGGCGAATGTGAGCACATCGAAAATGGTCGGCTTGAAATAACCCCATGAGCTTGGGAGAAAATCGCGGTGCAAACTTACAGCAATGATAACGAAGCGTTCCAGCCACATACCGATATTCACCACGATCGAAATGATAAAGAGGACGACAAGATTCTTACGGATCTTGCGCCACCATAAAAATTGCGGCGTAATAACGTTGCACAGCACGAGCGTCCAATAGAACGGCGCATACGGCCCGATCGCGCGGTTCAGTATCAGGAAATGCTCGTATTTGTTGCCGGAATAAATAAGTCCGAAAAATGGCTCGAACGTGTAAGCGTATCCGACGATGAGTCCCGTAGCCAGCATGACCTTGCCCATGCTGTCGATATGCCGCATGGTAATATATTCTTCAAGATGGAACAGCTTGCGAACAGGCAATACGAGCGTGAGCACCATCGCAAATCCGGAATAGACAGCGCCCGCCACAAAATACGGCGGGAAGATCGTCGTGTGCCAGCCGGGAACGATACCAACCGCAAAGTCCATACTAACGACCGAGTGGACAGAAACGACAAGCGGCGTACACAAACCGGCAAGCAACAATGCGGCCGTTTCATAGCGGCTCCAATGCTTCGTCGAGCCGCGCCAGCCCATCGAAAGCATTCCATACAGTTTTTTCAGGATCGCCGGCTTTGCACGGTCGCGCAAAGTACCGAAATCGGGAACCATGCCGATGTACCAAAACACCAACGACAGCGTGAAATACGTCGATACCGCGAACACGTCCCACACGAGCGGGCTTTTGAACTGCGGCCACACGCCCATCGTATTCGGAAGCGGGAAGAGCCAATAGGCAAGCCACGGACGCCCCGTATGGAACACGGGAAACATTCCCGCGCACATAACGGCGAAGATCGTCATCGTTTCCGAGAATCGGCTGATCGACGTACGCCACTCCTGCTTCAACAGCAAAAGAATGGCCGAAATGAGCGTTCCGGCATGGCCGATTCCGATCCACCAAACGAAATTCGTAATGTCCCACGCCCAGCCGACCGGTTCGTTGTTTCCCCAAATGCCAATGCCTTTGAACACCAGCACCGTGAGCGCGAACGTAAGGCCAACTACGAGCGAGGAGGAGATGAGCAACGTCCCGAACCACCACTTCGGAGTTCCCATCTTGAGCACGATATCGGAGATCTTATCCGTGACCGCCTCATAGGAAAGTCCGCGCGCGAGCACCGGCCCATCGGGCGAGTTAATATCGAACTCGCCCGGCCACCGTTCTGCCTTAACGTTTGGATCGTAGGTGTTCATGTGTTAGGAGTGCTCCTCCAAAATACTATCGCGCGTGGGTGTCATGCGTTTAATTTCCGGGTTCGGATTACGAACCACTCCGAGATACGTCGTGCGCGGCTGCGTGTTCAGATCGCCTAACAGCGCATAGTTACGTGTATCGCTCTTGAGTTTTGCTACGCGGCTCGTCGGATCGTTGATGTCGCCAAAAACAATAGCTCCCGTCGGGCAGACCGCCTCGCACGCCGTAACGATCTCTCCATCGTGCACTCTCCGATTTTCTTTTTCTGCGCCGATCTTCGCATTCTGAATGCGCTGCACGCAATACGTGCATTTTTCCATCACGCCGCGGCTGCGAACCGTGACCTCGGGATTCCGCATCATCTTGAATTGCGGCGTTGTCCAATCCTGGAATAACAAGAAGTTGAACCGGCGAACTTTATAGGGACAATTATTCGAGCAATATCGCGTGCCTACACAGCGGTTGTAGGTCATGTCGTTCAGGCCTTCGGAACTATGCGTCGTCGCGCCAACAGGACAGACAAGCTCACACGGAGCGTTCTCGCACTGCTGACAGGGAACCGGCTGAAAATACGTTTCGGGATCTTCGGCAGCGCCGGTATAATATCGATCTACGCGGATCCAGTGCATCTCGCGGCTGCGGAGCACCTGCTCTTTGCCGACGACGGGAATGTTGTTTTCCGCCACACACGCCGCCATGCATGCGTTGCAGCCAATGCAGGAATTTAAGTCGATCGTCATGCCCCATGCATAGCCATTGTATTTATAGGGCGGGAACATGGACATCTCCTTCGACGGCTCTACTAAACTTTCTGGAGCGCGGCCATCGTCATCGGCCTGTGGAACAGCATGATGGACGAAATCCGGGTGCTTTTTATACTCCTCGAAGGTCGCAGAGCGAACGGCATTGCGATCCTCCATCGAAAAATGGACTTGGGTGCCGGCAAGATCGTAGGTCTGGTCTTTTTTGGTAACTTTTGCACCCGAGGCGAACCAATAATTTTTCGTGGTGCGAATTTTCCCGGCATCGAAGCCAAGATCGGTTCCCACTTTTCCGGCGCGCTTCCGGCCATAGCCTAAATGCAGCGTGATCGTGTTGTCCGGCTGACCGGGAATGATCCATACCGGTGCGTTCACGCTCTTACCGTCTAATTCGATATGGATCACATCGGATTCATATTCGCCGCCAGAAAATCTTAGGGAAGCTTTGAGATTCAGCGCTTCGGCCGTTTTCCTGCTGATGTACGCCGCGTTATCCCACGTCAGCGTTGAGATCGGCTTCGGTAATTCTTGCAGCCATCCCAAATTCGCATAACGACCATCGAAAATAGTGGGATCGGGACGAAATACAATGTCAAAGCTATCCGGACCGGACGCTGCCGGAGCGGAAGGAATAGCAATCGAGGCAGCCGCTGGGGTTGCAGAGACCGCAAGATTGGAATTTTGAATGATGCCATCGTTCAGCGCCTTGCGCCACGTTTTGACGACATCACCGCTCTTATCGCCATTCGTCCAATAATTTTTTACGATCTCATATGACGAAAGCGTGGCATTCTTCGTAAATGTCGTAAGAACTTCTGAGGAAGTCTTGCCGCCATAGAGCGGCGCGATCAGCGGCTGAACGACCGAGGCCGTGCCATCGTGAGCCCGCACATCGCCCCATGATTCTAAGAAATGCGCCTCCGGAATGTGCCAATGCGATAGTTCCGCCGTCTCATCGTAATACAGTCCGTGATGGGCGATGAACGGAACTTTCTTCATCGCGTCCGCAAAATTCAGATCGACAGGAGCAGAATACACCGGATTGACGCCGCCAAGAATAATGAGCGAGTCAACCACACCCTTCGCCATGTCCTGAGCGAGATCAGTGATGGATGCAAGATGATCCGTCGGGCTTGCTTCGATCGCGCCGGAATAAAAAACGGTTTGGCCATTATTACCAAGTCCTTCGTTCATCCTGCCAACGAGCATGTGAATATACGGCGATTGCCACTCACCCGCGATCACGATAGACCGGCCTCTATTTGCCAGCAGATCTTTTGCAACAGCATTTACGAACTCCTGCTGCCGATTGGAACCGGCTTTGGGCGTCAGCTTGCCGCCATCGTTCACACGCTCGACAAGAGCCTCCACAAAAGCCTGGAACTCACTTGGACGAATCCCAATACGATTATCCGCATTTGCACCCGTCGCAGTAACAGAAGTTTCTGCAACATAAAGGCGGCTCATGTCTGCGCTCGATGTGCTAACTTTTCTGCGCTCGGCCCAATCGCGCGCGTAACGAACGCTGGAGCCGGAGTCTATCATAAAATCACTATCGAGCGAAAGAATGCGATCGGCTTTATCGAAGCGATACATCACATTCGGGCTTGTTGCATTGCCATAGTACTGGCCGTTGCCTCGCGCTGGCTCATATTGATGCCACTTTGCATTCGGCATATCCACCAAAAGAGACTGCATCATCGCCGCGAACGATGGCGATGTGGTCGATTCAGTAAGAAATCGCAACCCCTCGCATTTTTTCGATTGCAATAGCGAAACGCGCCCTGCGATCGCCGTCATGAAATCGCCCCACTGACCGACCGCACCCAAATGTTCGATATTTTGAGAGCGATCGGGATCGTATAAAGCTAAAATGGCAGCCTGCGCGAAAATATCCGTCGCGCCTAAACTTGCAGGATGATCGGGATTTCCTTCGACCTTTGTCGGGCGGCCTTCATTGCTGCGAACAAGCAACCCCATCGCTCCGCCGGAACGCGGCATCGCCGTTGCAAAATAAAGAGGTTTTCCGGGTACAACTTCTTCCGGCTGCTTGATGTATGGGATGACTTCTTCCTTCGGCTGCACGGTGCAAGCTGCAAGTCCTGCAAGGCCGAGCGAAGCGCCCATGAGCTTCATAAAGGAGCGGCGGCTGACTGGATCGATCAATACCTCGGTCTGTGATGGATATTCGCGGCGAACGAAGGCATCGAATTCAGGAGAGTCCGCAAGTTCATCGAGCGAACGCCAGTATTCCTTGCCGTTCGTAGCCTTTGCCTTCAATGCAAGGTTGATCGAAGCTGCTTTTTCACGCTCCGCGACTGTGACCTTCAGGTCACTATTACCAAGTACGGGCAGTTCAAACTTAGGGTTCATTTATCTATGACAAGTTGAACAACTGGTAAGCACGTCGCTTCCGAGCACGTTATATTCCTTCTTCAATTTCAAGCCGACTTCTTCCTGATTCGAAGGGGCTTCGTAGGCCATATTGAATACCTGACTTCGCGGCCGGATATATTGCTCCGGCGCGCGATGGCACTTGATGCACCACTCCATCTGAAGCGATTCGACCTGCCGCACCAGCGGCATCTGATCGACGCGGCCATGGCACGTTGCACAGCCGACGCCTTTGTTGATATGGATCGAGTGGTTGAAATAAACGTAATCGGGAAGATCGTGAATGCGCGTCCATTTGATCGGGATCCCGGTTTTCCAACTTTCGCGGACGGGTTCGAGGTAGGTCGTCGTGGAAAAAAGTTGGGAGTGGCAGTTCATGCACGTTTTCGTCGGAGGCATTCCGGCACTGGCCGAGCTTTCGACGGACGTGTGGCAATAACGGCAGTCGATGCCATCATCGCCGACATGGTGCTTATGGCTGAATTGAACGGGCTGGGTTTTGATGATCTCCGTCTGATTCCAATACGAAGAGCGGGGAAGGCCCAGAAAAAGAAAATAGACCGCAACCCCCGCGATTCCACCGGATGCCACGAGCGATATGCGCGCTATCGCGTTCGTGCTCTTCTTAAAAATTTGCGGCATCTACAGTGTTCGGCGCGTAATGAATCGTTCTTTTCACTACAAAAATAATAAAAAATTAGGACGCGCACATAAAAATCGTATTTTTGTGCTATGAAAGACTTAGAACTCCTCGCAACATACCCTACCGAATTCGAAGCAGAACTTGTCCGCAACAAACTTAGCGCGCGAGGCATCGAGGCCATGCTCGAAGCCCAGGATCGCTCGAATGCACTGCCCTCGCTCGACTACGCGACCGGGTTTCACCTCTATGTCGAACTCGAAGATCTCGAACGCGCACAATCCATCATCGAAGATGAAAATGACGATCTGATGGATGATATGGAAGAAGCGTAGCGATTATTATGAATTTTCAACGGGCAATTTTTGTGGTGATTTTTTTGCTGCTTGCAGTCAATTGTCCTGCACAGCGATGGCACAGCCTCTCACACACCAATACTGCGATTGCCACGTCACCATCCTCCGGACTCCATTTCGTGAGTACGAATGGCTGGCTTATTCAGTCTTGGGACAATGGGATAACCTGGCAACACGAGCAACTTCAACAGACTCTTGATCTTACACTCCCTGCTACGGAAGATCTTTCTGCCATTTGTTTTTCGGATTCTGCTACGGGGCTGATTCTGGGGTCGAACCATCTCTTCCGCACGTCCGACGGCGGTCGGATCTGGACTACACTTCGATATCCCGGATACGAAGTGTATTCTAATCTCTGCGCGCTCTCGAACGGGACCTTTTGTTTTATCGACTCCAAGGGCCGATTCTTCAGCGGTCAGAATGTCTTTGACGGGCGTGTCATCAATGATACCGACTATCTCATGTCGCTGCAATCGACGACCGACCATTATCTCATCGCGCGAACGCTCAATACCGATCTCATCGAAAGTTCCGACGGTGGCATGACCTGGACCGTCCTTCCTCAGTCCGATTGTGATGCTGCATCGTTTACCGATCATCTTGATGGTGTTTCCATCCATGACAACAAAACATTCGCCACCCATGATGGCGGTGCGACGTGGAGCGTCATCAGTTCGACGCGTAGCGATTATCCCATACGGCTCGATTCGGAACTTATTCTGTTCCGAACGTTCGTATATAATACCCAAACGGGGATTCTGGATTCCGTTACCACATTGAACTCACCGTCCATTGGCTATACCTTTGTCCGGTTGAACGGCGTTGTATTTGCGATGGCTCAGAATGATCTTCTTCGGAGTTTGGACACCGGTCGAACGGGAACGGAAGTGGTTCGGAATCCGTCGGGGTCGAACATTATCGCGCGAAACGCCTATGATCTCAGCTCCGTGGACTGGGGGAATAACCAACAATATCGCTCACTCGATAGCGGGATGCTGTGGTCGCCTGTCGCCGCTCCATCATCAACCAATTCCATATTGTTCCTCGATGAGCAGACTGGCGTTCTGGTTGGTCAAGACACTGTCTTTCGGACAACGAACGGTGGCAATAGCTGGACGACGCTTGCCTTGCAACATACGAAGTCAGGAACATTTGGCAACGCCTACGCCTGTGCCAGCGGGGTCTTCATCACCGGTAATGGCGGTCCATGGTTTACATCGGATTTTAACTCCTTTCGTGTCTCGAGTCCCTGTCATTTAACCAATCGGGTGGATACGAAGGGAGACACCATTCTTGTCGCAGGGTATGATTCGGTACTGAATACGGTGCTTGTCTTAAGCAGCGATGCAGGGATGACGTGGAAAAACATCGGCGTGGGCACAGGATGGATACAATATATTGGTTCCGGTGTGATTGTAAGCTCTGTGTCGGGAACCGGACTTTCCATCTCCACCAATTACGGAAACACGTGGAACGTAGTCTTTCCCGGCGCTGGGGTCGCACGGTTCTTGAATAGCAAACAAGGAGTCGCTGAAAGCACGATACCAGGACAGATCTATTCCACTACCGACGGGGGCGCAACCTGGCGACATGACCACTTCGACGTTCCTCCTGCCAGCACGTTATTCGACCTAACGTTCCCAGGCAACGCTTATGGATTCACCGATGGGTACCGTGCCGGTCTCCCATCGCTGTTCTCGCCCGGCGTCGATACCGTGCCCGTTACTCCTGAACTGAAGTGGGTATTCGGCCAGACTGCCACTTCGGAACTCGCCGTCGGGGAAGCACCAGATGGTTCCCTTCTGGAAGACGATAATTCTGCCGGACATGTTGAAACGTTGAAGCGATCTACCAATTTTGGAGTGACCTGGACTTCGAATTCCCTAAACTACGACCCTGAGATACGCCACTATATCTCTCGCGGATCTATCGTCTATGCGATCGGGATAAACCATCTTCTTCGCAGTACAAACAACGGCGCAAGTTGGACCAATTTTTTCTTTGAGTATTACGGCTATGGTGAGACAACCGATGCTATCTTTACTCCGGCTGGAAAATTGTTAGTCGCAACCTCCGATGGCCTGTTCCGCTCCACGTACAGCGATACAACGTTTGCAAGAAAAAAGTCCTTTCTCCGAATCGACAGCGGGATCACCGATACCATCCTTCCGCATCACCCCATCACGTGGCTCGCAAAAGATTCTTCCGGCGTACTCTTCGCGATGAATTTCGATTCCGTATTTCGTTCTACAGACGATGGCCTTACGTGGACCGTCGTGTTACGCAAGCTGAAAACCGAACAAGGCTTCTCACACCTGTGCGTTGCCCCGGATCGGAGCATTTACATTTGCTCCGAAACGGGAGTGCTGCGCTCGCAGGACGGTGGGAACCAATGGGTTGCGCTGTGGCCTCCTTCCACCGAGTCCTCTACCGTCTTTTCCCGCATCGAAGCATGTAACGATTCGACGTTTCTCGTGACGACCACAGCTGGAGCTTTTTTCACGCGCGATTCCGGACTTCATTGGTCAAGGTTTGACACACTCCAAGCCGCTGCCGGTGATATTATCAAAACACATGACGGGCATTTGATTGGCGCCACCGGACAATTCGGGCTGGTTCGAACTGCACTGCCTTTTACTAATCCGACCGCATCGGTTTCAGAGCCTGCGACGATCACTTCCTCGCATCGTTATACAGCTTATCCGAATCCATCTAAGGGAACTGTAACGCTCTACCCCCTTCCGAGTGCTCGAAATGCCTCGATCTTCGATGACGCTGGACGCTTTCTTGGCGAACGACTAATCGATCCATCCGGCGGATTATCCTTAAACCTGCCTGCGGGTCATTACTGGATCGATGTGGAAAACGATATGATCGGAGTCGCACTCCAATAAAAAGAGTTAGAGATATCTCACATCTCTTTTCAATTTAATCAACACTTATTTTTACACTACCTATGCCAGACTTACAAAAATCCATCGAAATAGGGCTTACTCCGAAGGATCGCGACGGCGTTACGCGAATCCTCAACGTGCTGCTCTCGGACGAATTCCTGCTCGACACCAAAACCCGCAAATACCACTGGAATGTAACGGGACTGAGCTTCCACGATCTTCATCTATTCTTAGAATCCCAATATGGGGCACTCGATGGTTTCGTCGATGACGTTGCCGAGCGCACCCGCTCGATCGGCGGAATGGCATTCGGAACCATGCGGGAATTTTTAGACAATACTCGCCTGCAAGAACACCCTGCGGAAATTCCTGAGGCAGAAGCAATGATCGCCGTGCTGCTGGCCGATCATGAGCATATCATTCAATCGCTGCGCGCCGATCTGGAGACCGTGCAATCGAAATATCACGATGTGGGAACCGCCGATTTTCTGACCGGCCTCATGGAAAAGCACGAAAAAATGGCGTGGATGCTGAGAGCGTATTTGCAATAACTCGGTATCGTCACCTCATCCGATACAGCCGCTTTACGATCACAATTTGCGAAGCATGCCAGGCATCGTGACGAACCGTCATTCGCGCAAGCTGGGCGACCGTTTTGTAGTTGAATACTTCATCGTCGAGTTCCTGTTCGGGAACCGAAGTGATGGCCGCTCGTAACTTCGCACGACAACGTTTCAAATTTGAAATCGCTTCAACGAGGAAATCGGCCTCGGGCGGAGGAATTTCCTCGGGCTCACTGGGACGACGTTCGATCGCGCTCGCGTAATACAGATAGCATTGCGCGAGATGGACAAGATGCCACAAGATCGAGCCGGATGGAGGATGACCCCTTTCGCGTTCGGCATCGGAATAAACAGGGTGCTGAAACGCAGCCTCTTCTTCCGCCACGCCATTTAGAGCATAGTCAAGCGACTCCCACTTGTAGCTCCAGGCATCGTCATACGCGGCGAGGATCTCCTCTTTGCGGGTCATGGATGTGGAGCCGACTTAGCCGATCCTATTTTGCATCCCAGGAATCCATCGATGTTTTGTTCCCGTCTTTGGTCATGCCTGCTACGGTTCCGGAAAGCGTCTCGCCATTTGCGTCGAGCACAACAGTGCCCAGATTCGTTATGAGTTTCGGACTCGATTTGTCCAGCTCTTTCGTAATGAGCATGGGCTTGTGCATCCGTTTGCCTGTCGGCAATCCGCTCGCCGGATCCTTCGGGGACACGATGTTATAAGTAACCATAATTCTGCCGAAGCTGAGCTGGACCGATTCCTTCGGCAGCTCTTCGCCCGAACCGGAGACCTTCGCGCCCGATTGTGTCGCCCCGAACGACCATCGGTATGTCCCGGCATGGAGCGTTGGCGTCGTGAAACTGCCATCACGCTGGATCGTAACTTTCGTGGTCTTGCCGCTCGAATCCGTAAAATACAGATACGCATTGACCGCGCTCATGGCTTTCGTAGAAAAGCTGAGTGCAAGGATAGCGACCATCGCTATCATTCTTGTGCGATTGCTTTTGAGTGTTTTCATACGAGTATTATTGTGTAAGAAAAATGTTGAACAATTCACTACATATGGCTGGACATCCTTACTGCGCTAACCAGTCATCCGCTGCCATTTTTTTGCCGTCGCTGGTCATCGCAACAACGGAACCCGAGAGGGCGTCGCCATCCACGTCGATAACGACGGAACCCAGATCTGCCGTCATCAACTTGGGGCTTGAGGCATCCAGCACCTTCATGATCGAAACCGGCTGGTGCTGGCGTTTGCCAGAGGACATGCCAGTCGCCATATCCTTCTGTTGCTTAACACCCTTCCCAGCCTGCTCCTGATACGTCCATGTTATCTTCGTGAAGTTAAAAGAAAGGGATTCCGACGGACGGTCTCCTCCGCTCGACAGGGAATATCCCGAAACCGCACCCGGTGCCGGTGTGCTTCCAGTACCCGATGGCGGCGACGTGCTCCCAGGCGACGTTACGGACAGATCTGATACCTGAACTTTCCCACTTTTGCCGCTCGCGCCACTTCCCGCAGTGCCCGATTGAGTTGCGCCGAAGGAAAAACTATACGTTCCAGCCGGAAGCGGTGGCGTGATAAAGCTGCCATCGTGATTGATGGCAACCTTCGTAGCCTTGCCGTTCGCGTCCGTAAATATGATGAAGGCGTCAACCGCGCAAATCCCTTTCGATACAAAACTGAGTACGATGAGGGCAACAATACCGATCATTCCGATGCGAATGCTTTTGAATGTTTTCATAGTGTTATCAAATTATTAAAAAGACGGTCGGGGTACACACCTCTTCCGGCTTTAGCGACAGTTTTAACGTGAGTAAAGTTTCCCCCCGAATGTACTGTATTCTTATTTGAAAAAGGTGACCTTTCTGAGAGTTCGTCTGGACTCTATAAAACCCTCGATTCCGAGAAAACCTGGGTCATTCCGCTTTTACTTGGGACCACGATCACGAATTTCATACACATAGCTCTGCCGGCCCGTTTCGTCAGTTCGCTGGCCGATGCGGACGCCGCCGATCTTCTCGACTGCCCGCTGCGAACGCCAGTTCTGAATGCCGATCACAAAAAGCGCGCGACCTACAAATTGGAATGCATGCTGAAGCATCAGCCGCTTCATTTCGCCATTATAGACGCCACCCCAATACGCGCGTGCAAGGAACGTCCAGCCGATCTCGATCTCGCTGGTATTGGGTTCTTCACCACCATCCGGGCGGTAATCGTGATAGCGGGTGGAACCAATAATACTGCCGGTTTTACTGTCGATGACGGCGAAGGCTCCGCCGCTCTCCATCGCGCCGCGAAAATACTCGCGAAATACTTCCTCTTTGTACCGATCTCGCGCCGGATGCAGTTCCCATATCAACGGATCGGACGCAACCGCGAACAGCTCCGCCCAATCTGCTTCTTGCAGCGGACGCAGCGTGACAAGTTCACCGGTAAGCGTGGGTTGGAGATCGAAAGGCATGCCTACCTCCTCGCCTCATACCGCAGCGCAACCGCGCCCGAGGCATACTCCAGCCGGCTCACGAGCCGCAAGTCTATACGTTTCGTTAGCCCTGCGAAGAGCGTCGGGCCGTGGCCTGCTATTCGGGGATGCACCACGAACTCATACTCATCGATGAGTCCCAGCTCCGCGAGCGCCAGCGGGAGCTTCACGCCTCCCGTCACCAAGCCCTTACCCGGCTGCTGCTTCAGTTCCCGAACAAAATTCCCCAGATCCCCACGCACCAGTTCCGCGTTCCAATCCACGCCGCTGAGCGTGCTCGACACCACGTACTTCTTTGCCCCATCGATCTGGCGAGCGAAGGGTACCATCCAGGGTTCCATCCAATCCGGAAGCACACCGTCTCGCGAACGCCACGCAGACTCCATCATTTCGTACGTCACGCGGCCAAAGAGGAGCGCATCGGCCTGCGCGAGGGTTTCCGTTGCGTGCCGGTGTAACTCTTCATCCGCGATCCCTTCACGATGATCGCAGCACCCGTCCAATGTCACGTTGATGGAATACCGAAGAGGTCGCATTATGTAAGCCTGCCGCCGTTCACAGTTAGATTAGAAGTGTTCACTTTCGTAATTGCTCTCTGACTTCTTCCATCGAATACGCTTCACCAAACCAGCGGTCAAACATCTGCTGCAAAAATTCCTTTGTGATCGGATATCCGGATTTTGCGGCGATCACAGAATCGACCGGACAATGGGCGCAGATGGCCGTTTTGCCCCCATCGATCCAATCCGTAATTTCGGCGGGATTGTAAATATTCAAACAATAAAAGCAACCACACACATCGCTCGCAAATAACTCTTCGCGGTTATTGGTACAATGATGATGAGCTTCGATATAATCTTGTTCGGTCATGAGGAGGTTGACTTTAGTGCATCTAACTCGCTTTGTGATCTTCCGTAACTGAAAAGATCGGTCAGCGATTTTAATTCTGGTTCGGGATAATTGGGAACCTCTTCTTGAAGCATGTCAAAACTGATTGCAGAAATTGAGCAATTGTTTTTTTGTCGAATGTTCCTAATGCAGTCTGGATGTTGCTTGAGAAGTCGAGCCGCAAGTTCATTGGCTTCAGCATACTCGCCGTCAATGTACCGAGAACCTGCAAGATCCATTCCGAAGGTCATGCTGATTCCCTCCTCAAGTTTGGTGATGCGCTTTGGATCGTGCGGAAAAATGCAATGGATTACTTCCTGTCCAATCTCCCATAGAAAGTCAGAATCAGTTTGTGGCACACCGATCCATATTTCACACTCCTTGTCAAAAAGGGCAGTATATGGAGATGGTTTCATATTCCGCCGAATCGCGCGAATCCGCCATTCGCTGTTTCGAGCACCATATCGGTTCTCGGCAGTCTTCAAAAATTCTTCAGCCTTTGCTAACAAATCCTGATCGGTTAAATTTTTCATATCTGGTCTCCTTGGCATATGCACGCCTGCCGGCAAAAGTTCAAAGTCGTTGCTGATTTCACGATAATCACCTTGACCCAAGAGCAACATTCTCATAAGATCGTCGGGTTTCGGAATCGTTTTTTCAAGCAACATCTTCAATGCAATTGGTATAAGCAATGACCAAATCTCATGAACTGGATTTATACCTGCTACGTCTCTACCGTGAGCCGCATCAGAACGCCAACCATAAATTTTTCGAACTTTTTTAAAAAATAGTTCACGTTCAGGCCCTGGAGGTTCCAGATAGGCTGCTATAAGTGTTGATATTCTAAAACGACTTTCTCCTATGTTTTCTGCCGAAAAGACCTGTTCAAGAACCCCAACAAGATAAATTAAGGCAGATCTCACATCACGATGATCGTAAGCTTCGTCAATTGCACCACAGATAAGTTCGAATAACGGTTCCTTTGCACCAAGTTCAATTGCGTCCTTGATATGCCTTGCTACCCATTCGAAGATGGATTTTTCAACTTTCACTTTTCGCGCGCTTCTTAAGAGAAGGCCTTGATCCGGGGCTCGGAGCATTCCTACCGAATTAATTTTTTCGGGAGAACGTAATGTGGTGGGGCAAAGGATAGCTCCAACGGAGGCTTGCCCGCAACGTAATCGCAGAACGCGTTCAAACCACATTGGAATTGCATAGGGATCAGTGACGGACTTCAAATCACATAATTCTCGATCGAGTTCAAGTTCTGCAGTGACTTCGAACTGAGTCGGCTTAACCCCAACTTGTTGAGGAATGATAGCCTTTCCATTCTTAATTAACAGAAGACGTTGGTCCACTGCTATCGAAACAGGCCGGATAATTAATCCGGGCATGATGATGATTTCTTCCGCAACTTCAATTCCGCATATGCCGATAAAATTCTTATTTGGCGAATATTCCGATTCCATTTTGAATCTTTCTATTAAATAAAAAAGGCCGCTTAAAGCGGCCTTGTAATAATAATTACCAAACCGCGTGTCTTATGAACACCCGCTCGTCGTTCCGCAATCGTCGCAGAGGGTGCAGGCGCCGTTGCGCTTTACGCGCATGGAGCCGCAGGCGGAGCATTGCTCGCCGGTGTAACCTTTGCTGCGCGCTTCGCTGCGTAGGCTTTGCAGTGTCGCGGTACCCTTCGGAAGCGTAGTGAGCGGCGAGTGGCTCATCGCCATTTCGGGTTCTTGGGTGTGCTCTTCGCGGAGCTTTTGGAGATTGTCGTCCTCGCTCACGGTTTGCGTTGCAACAGCCTCCGTGACGGGAACCGCAATCTCGCTTCGGCCCACACCATTTGGGCGCGGTTCATCCACGGCTTTAACATGCACGAAATCCTGACGGCCAAGATATTCGTAGCCAAGCGCGCGGAATACGTAATCCAAAATGCTTGTCGCATTCTTGATCGCTTCGTGGCCCTGCACCTGGCCGGCGGGTTCGAAACGCGTGAACGTGAAGGTATCGACCAACTCTTCGAGCGGCACGCCGTATTGCAGCGCCTTCGAGGTGAGCACGGCAAAACAGTTCACCAGCCCCTTGAACGACGCGCCTTCTTTGTACATATCGATGAAGATCTCGCCCAAGGAACCATCTTCGTATTCGCCGGTGCGGAGATACACTTTATGCCCGCCTACGACGGCCTCGCGCACGAATCCGTGGCGCTTCGTCGGCAGCCGGTGGCGGCGCAGTTCTGGCGGCATCACCGCTGCCTGCGCTTCGAGCAGTGTGTGCAGCTTTGCCGCGTCGATCGTCTCGTTCGCGGGATCTTCGACATCGTTAAAGAGCACTTCTTCGGCCAAGTCGGCGTCCTCATTGGAAGAGTTCAGCGGCTGCGAAAGTTTGGAACCATCGCGATAGAGCGCGTTGGCTTTCAGGCATAATTTCCAGGAATCGAAATACGCTTTCGAGACGTCCGATACCGAAGCCTCGTTCGGCATGTTGATCGTTTTCGAAATAGCTCCCGAAATAAAGGGCTGTGCCGCAGCCATCATGCGAATATGCGCTTCGTACGGAATGAAACGGGTTCCGTAGCGTCCGCACTTGTTGGCGCAATCGAAAATTTGCAGATGTTCGTCTTTTAGTTCCGGTGCTCCTTCGAGCGTCATCGTGCCGCAAACGTAATCGTTCGCGGTCTGAACTTCCTCGCGCGTGAACCCGAGCGAGTGCAGCATATTGAAATTCGCATCCGTAAGCTGCGACGGTGTAAAGCCTAGCTTCACGCAGAAATCCTCGCCGAGCGTCCATTTGTTGAACGCGAATTTCAGATCGAACACGTTGTCGCACATTTTTTCGACTTCGTCGATCTTCTCATCGGTAAATCCCTTTGCCTTGAGCGATGCGCGGTTGATCGCCGGGCAACCGACAAGCGTACCGTGTCCCTTCGAATATTTTTCGATCTCCTCGATCTGCTTGTCATTATATCCAAGTTTCGTCAGCGCCTTATGTACCGATTGATTGACGATCTTGAAGTATCCGCCGCCCGCGAGCTTCTTGAATTTCACGATCGCGAAATCCGGCTCGATACCGGTAGTGTCGCAATCCATGACAAGTCCGATGGTTCCCGTCGGCGCGATGACGGTCGTTTGCGCGTTGCGGTAACCATGTTTTTCGCCGAGCTTATAGGCGCGGTCCCACGCATCGCGCGCGGCCTGCAGCAAGTCTTCCGGGCAGTGCTCCGGCGTAATTCCCATCGGCTTGATGGTAAGCTGTTCGTAGCGTTCCGCCGAAGCGTTGTATGCCGCAAGCTTGTGATTCCGCATGACGCGCAGCATCGCGTCCTTGTTCTGTTCATAACGCGGAAAAGCTCCCAGGTCTTTTGCCATTTCTGCAGATGCGGCGTAGGATTCACCCGTCATGATCGCAGAAAGCGCTCCGGCAATGGCTAAGGCGCGAGGGGAATCATACGCGATTCCGGCAGTCATAAGGATCGTGCCGAGATTGGCGTAACCCAAACCAAGCGTGCGGTAATCGTAGGAACCCTGTGCGATGGCGCGGGAAGGAAATTGTGCCATCAGCACGGAAATTTCCAGCACGATCGTCCATAAACGAACGGCGTGTTTGTAATCATCGAGCTTGAACGCGCCCGTTTCCTCATCGTAAAAATATGCGAGATTGAGCGATGCAAGATTGCACGCGGTGTCGTCTAAGAACATATATTCGGAGCAGGGATTGCTCGCGTTGATGCGTCCATCGTTCGGGCAGGTGTGCCACTCGTTGATCGTCGTATCGTATTGCAAGCCCGGATCGGCAGAAGCCCACGCGGAGAACGTGATCTTCTCCCATAATTCTTTCGCTTTTACTTTCTTCGCAGCTTTGCCCGTGGTGCGGAATTTTAATGTCCACTCGCCATCCGTCAGCACCGAGTGCATAAAATCATTCGTGACGCGAACGGAATTATTCGAATTCTGTCCGGAAACGGTCTGGTATGCTTCGCCTTCGTAATGCGTGTCGAAGGTTTTGAAGTCGATCTTATCATAGCCCATCTCGACCATGCGCAGGCAGCGCACGATGTAGTTCATGGGAACTCCGCGCGCAAGCGCTTTTTTAATCGCAATGTCGAGATCGTGATTATCCTTGCGGTCGGTGCCGCCATCGTTGGCGATCTTCATGATCATGTTGAGGAAGAGATCGCATACTTTCGATCCCGCAACGAGCGCGGCGACTTTCTGCTCTTCAAGCGCTTTCCATTCGATGAACGTTTCGATATCCGGATGATCGACATCGAGAATGACCATCTTTGCGGCGCGGCGCGTCGTGCCACCGGATTTCACAGCGCCGGCTGCGCGGTCGTTAATTTTTAGGAAGCTCATCACGCCGGAAGCAGCTCCGCCGCCGGATACTTTTTCGCCTTCGCCGCGTAGCGCGCTAAAGTTCGTTCCTGTGCCGGAACCATATTTGAAAATACGCGCCTCCCGCGTCACGAGATCGAAGATGCCGCCTTCGTTCAGCATATCGTCCTTGATGGACTGGATAAAGCAGGCGTGCGGTTGGGGATGGGTGTAGGCATCGGTCGAGCGCGTCATTTCGCCCGTTTTCGGATCGACGTACCAGTGGCCTTGTGCGGTTCCCGTAATGCCGTAGGCCCATGCAATGCCGGTGTTAAACCATTGCGGCGAATTCGGCGCGGCCATTTGGCGCAAGATCATGTAGGCGATCTCATCGTAGAATGCCTGCGCATCTTCTTTCGAATCGAAATAGCCATGCTCTTCTCCCCACGAGCGCCAGCATCCCGCCAGGCGGTGCGCTACCTGCTTGATCGAGCGCTCCGGCCCGAGCACGGGATTGCCATCCTTATCGCGAAGAAGGGTGCCGAAGGTATCGTGCTGCGGCACGCCCGCACGGCGGAAATATTTCTGTGCGAGAATATCCGTCGCTACCTGCGACCAGTGCTTCGGCACTTCGATATCCTCCATGTTGAAAATGGGCTTGCCGTCCGGATTGCGCAAAACGCTCGCGCGCGACGTGTACTGAAACTGATCGTAGGGAGTTGTCCCTGTTTGTGTGAACCTGCGTGAAATTTGCATAAGCTGAATGCCCTTAAAATGGGCTATTTTATCCCCTTATCGAAGGGGCCAGTTGATAACACTTTTTTTTGATGAATCGTCTGCACTCGATCTTTTTCAAGCCGAGCTATGAAGCAACAAATAATAGTGTTCCTAAAAAATTGAGGAAGAATCGCCCTTACCCTAAAAAATCAAGGGTTTGCGCGGTTATTCCGTGAATGGATTGTTCTTTTGTCAAGACGGAACTCTATCGTTCAGGTAAGGCGGCGAGGGTTCCTTCAATGCGTGGGGCTGGAAACCTTGCTGCTACACCGGAAAAAGAATCCCTCTCGGGCAGAGCCCTTCGGATGACAGGTCATCCTGCAGGCATGGTCTCGGGGCAGTTTCAGGC
>Ga0206953_1061_pt1 | contig 19040 bp, 16 predicted proteins | sample Alteio_BWOrgHeat_36_FD_152977 | JGI IMG/M metagenome (GOLD analysis project Ga0206953, IMG submission 152977) | Enriched cells from forest soil in Barre Woods Harvard Forest LTER site, Petersham, Massachusetts, United States -... | ecosystem: Environmental > Terrestrial > Soil > Temperate forest >...
GCGGCGTCGGCTACGCAATCGAATTTTCGGGCGAGGCCGTGCGGGGGCTGCCGATGGAAGGCCGGCTGACGATCTGCAACATGGCGGTTGAGTTCGGCGGCCGAACCGGGATGGTGGCGCCGGATGAAATCACATTCGCTTATTTGAAGGGACGTCCCTTTGCGCCGGTTGGGGCTGCTTGGGACAACGCCGTCAATTATTGGCGCGCGCTGAATTCGGATACCGATTGTAGCTATGACCGCATATTGAGGATCGACTGCGGTGAATTGGCGCCACAAGTCACATGGGGGACGAGTCCCGGGCATGTGATCGGGGTCGACGGCATCATCCCGGATTCTTCGACTGTTTCTGAGGGCGTGCCTCGGCGCTCCCATGAGCGGGCATTGGAATATATCGGGCTGGAACCCGGGGCGCGGTTGCTTGGCCAGAGACTCCAAGCGGTATTCATCGGGTCTTGCACCAACAGCCGGCTTGATGATCTGCGCGAGGCCGCGCAAATCCTTAAAGGACGGCGGGTCGCATCAGGACTAATGGCGTGGTGCGTTCCCGGCTCGGCGAGCGTCAAGCGTGCCGCCGAGCGGGAAGGCCTGGACCAGATCTTCATCGAGGCGGGGTTCGAGTGGCGCGAGCCAGGATGTTCCGCTTGCGTCCAAGCCCCCCTGGGGGGTGAAGGCTTCCCAGCCGGAGCGCGGACTTTGACCACAACCAATCGGAATTTCGAAAACCGGCAGGGCAGGGGCGTACGGGCTCATTTGGCGAGTCCGGCGACCGTGGCAGCCTCGGCGGTGGCCGGATGTATCGCCGACGCCAGGGAGTATTACTGATGGAGCCTCTGCGTCGATTGTGTGGCACAGCCGCGGCCCTGATGATCGACAATATCGACACCGATCAGATCGTTCCGGGCAAGACTCTGCTGAGAATCGATAAGACGGGCTATGAAAAGGCCCTGTTCTCGAACTGGCGCTTCTTGAGCGACGGGCGGGAAGACCCGGCCTTCGTCTTGAACCGCGCGCCTTTTCGATCCGCAATGGTGCTGGTCACAGGCCAGAATTTTGGTTGCGGCAGCTCCCGCGCCGGCGCCCTGTTGCCGATCCGTTTGGCCGACGACGCCGTGAAGGAAATTGCCGCGGAGATCGAGGCCAGCCATCACGGTATCACCGTCGATCTGGAAGTCTGCGCGGTCGTCACGGCGCTCGGGCGCAGATTTACCTTCACCGTGCCGCGGCTGGAGCGTGAGGCCTTGTTGGCCGGCCAGGACCGGATCGCGGTTACGCTCGCGCGAAATGCGATCATTGAAGCCTTTCAGGACCGAGACAGGTTGAAGCGGCCTTGGATCTACCAAACCAACCAGCATGAAGGACGAGACTCCTAGTTTTCCCACGCGATCGCCGGGCGCCTATAGATAGAAATTTTCCATGGGTGACTTATGTTAGCCGTTTACGCATCAGAGCCGAATCCTGCCGACCCGGTGTCGTCGGTTATTGTTGGTGAGCGCCCACTTCCTCAAGTCCCTGAGGGCTGGGTACGCGTGAAAATGTCGGCGGCGAGCCTTAACTCCCATGACTTGTCGACCCTGCGCGGAAAGAAAGGTCTGCAAGGCGATCGGGTATTCCCGATGGTTCTTGGTTGCGACGGTGCCGGCAGGCTCGATGACGGCACGGAGGTTGCAATCTATCCCGTCATTGGCAGTCCAAATTGGAATGGCCCGATAATTCGCGATCCTGAACGTAGGACATTAGGTGAGAGCGATCAGGGCACGTTCGCAGAGTATGCCATCGTGCCGAAGCGCAATGCCATTGTGACGACCCTCTTGCGCCACCTATTCCTGGGTCCAGACGAAGTCCGTTTTGAGGACGAAGGCGGTCGTATGGTAGGCGCCGCGAATGCGATTGAGGTGCCCCTCGCCGGTCCGGTCTTCGGTGAAGCAGATGTCGCCGGCGCGAAAGATCTCCTTTCTGCCGCCATCGCCGCGCACTTCGGTCTCCATCTCGCCCGAGCCGGTGATCGCCATCTGATTGATGACGCAGGGATGATAATCCATCCATCCATCTTCCCAGCACAGCATCCGGAAGCCCTCGATCGGCCGCGGCGAGCTCCATTTGTCGCGCGTCTTGGGGAATAATTCCGGGAATTCGCGATAATAGGCTTTTTCGTCGTCGCCCTTGCCTCTGATGATCCGCTTAACGTTGGGCGTTGATCCCTCGCGCGGTATGATGGTCCCCGGCCTTTGAATCTCGGCCTCGGGAGGCGGCCAATCGGGTGCGACCGCGATTTGAAGCAGTCGGCCATCATTGCGGATTTCGAGCGTGACTTTCGACGTGCTTTGGCCGTCGGCCAGGAACATGTCGCCCGGCTCCAATTTGACGCTTTGGGACGGACCGGCATGCAAGGTCACATCGCCTGAACTCACAAAGGTCAAAAGCGGTCCAGGCTGGCTGGCCAGCCCCTTGAACGTGCCGTCCGAGAGTAGGATCGTGCGCAGGACGTCCGAAGTCTGTGCTCCGAAATGCGCGCCTCTCGGCATTTCGCCCGCCGCCTGGCGGCGATAATTATCCGCACTGGCCTCCCCCTTGCGTTGCGTCGCCGGGAGAGGCAGCGGCCCAATGGCCATGCTGCCATCCGGTTGCGTCGTCACACGAACAGCCTTCATCGGTTCACTCCTCCGTCCCAATTGGGGACCTGTGTTCTAACTCGCGAGTTTCAAAAATTGCCGTCGCCAGGTAGGCGGCGGTGATTAATAGCAGGCTCACCTAAACCAGCGAATACATGACGAACGAACATCTAAATTCCGCAGTGATTTGCTCGGCCGACCGCGCCAAGGGCGCAGGAAAAGCAAACCATTTCTTGTCGGATCTGGACAGCCAGTTCCGCGCCCCGTTGCTTACCTATTTTATGAAGGCGTTCATGATCGGACTAAGGCGGAAGGTCTGACTCAGGAAGCCTTTGTTCGTCATTGTTTGGCAGCCCCGCATCCCAAGAGTGAAGCTGTCCAGCCGACGACCTTGCGGGCCGCGGAAGGTCGGATTGGAGACCATCACTAGCGTGAGGGGAGTAGTGCGGACAGTTCACCCCGCTGCAAGACGTTTAACCCAATCACTTTCCACACCACATGCGCAAAAAATAATCTGCAGCGGAATAGTGTCATGCGGATGTTAAGGTTGCGAGCCGTTAATAAGAATGCGCTCGGAATGGCGGAAGTCCCACGCGATGCCCGTTTCTGGACCGACCTGCTGCGCCGGGTGACCCAACGCATGCGCGGGCATCCAGATGCCGAGGATCTGCTTCACTCAGCCTATCTACGTCTCGAGGCCTATCGACTCGAGCAGCAGGTCGAGAATCCGGCCGCTTTCGTGGTCCAAGCAGCGAAAAACATTGCGATCGACAATTATCGCCATGATCGCCTCACGACGGTGCCATCCGATCGTGCCGCATTGCTCGAAGTCATGGATAAATCGCCTTTACAAGATGAGGTAATCGAGGCGCGCGCACGTCTAAAGCATGTAAGTGAAGGCTTGGCGAAGATGAGTCCCCGGACCCGAGAAGTTTTCCTAATGCACCGTCTGGATGGCCTGAAATACCGAGAGATCGCGACTGCGCTCGGCATTTCCCAGAGCGCGGTTGAAAAGCACATCGCCAAGGCAACCTTGTTCCTGGTGGAATGGATGGAGGGGTGGTGAGCAAGCGAGCCGCTAAAGCCGAGGCCGCCGCTTGGCTGGCGCGCCTGCGCGCGGATGACCGCTCGTCTACGGATGAACGTGCTTTTCAAGCATGGCTTGCGGAATCGGCCGACCACGCACATGCCTTTGAAATGGTCACGACCATCTGGGAATCAGCGGGCGCCCTGGCACCACAGCGCGACGAGCGATCCAAGGTTAGACGCCCTCTTATTGCGCGCCGTGCCGTGCTCGCCGGCTTGGGTACGACGGCATTTTTCGGCGTGGGCTTCGGTGCGTGGGAAGCCGCAAACGCGGATGTTTATGAAACCGGGGTCGGAGAGCAAAAACATGTCGCCTTGGACGACGGCACACAGATGTTCCTCGACACAGACACTAGGGTCTGGGTCGACTTCACGAAGCGGGCGCGCAAAGTACGGATTCAACGTGGTCGGGTGAATGTCCATATAGCGCCGGATCCAGAACGCTCCTTCGTGGTTGAGGCGGCCGATCAACGGATTGTCGCGGCCGAAGATGCCTCGAGCCTGGACGTCCAGCGGGACGGCGCCAATGTGTCCGTCGTGATGCTTCAAGGTGCCGCCGAAATTCAGTCAGATCAGGTGCCGAATGCGGTCAAGGTTCAAATCCTGGGAGCCGGCCAGCGCTTGACAGCGGTCGTCACGGCCGAATCGAGGCTGCAGATGATCAGGATTGACAAGCTCAATCTCGCGCCGCTGATTGCATGGCAATCTGGCCAAGCGATTTTTGAGAAAGAGACTCTGGCGCAGGCCGTGGACGAGATGAACCGCTACAGTCTGTTCAAGCTCGCAATCATCGACGCGCCGATCGCCTCTTTGCGACTGAGCGGTGTTTATCGGGTCGGCGACAATGTGGCCTTCGCGAATTCGATCGCAACGTTGCTTCCAGTTTCCGTGACGCAAACGGGTGGTCGCGTGGGTCTCAGAATCGATCATTCGCGAACACCGCAGGGGTGAGGAAAAAAAGCTAGTCGTCCGTCTTTCACTTAGAGGCACCTATCAAAACAGCCTCATATGAAGTGGGAGGATAAACGATGAGGGCTCTTTCCGGCGCCTTGGCTGGCGCGCTGCTGCTTTGCGTTGCGATGGACGCGGTGAGCATGTTGGTCACTCAGGGGACCCTCGGCTTCATGTCATTGATGACCGAGTTTTTCTTCACGACCGGCCATTCGTTGGTAATCTCGCTGTCCGCCCCGCAACCGTTCGGGTCGACTGTTGCGATGGTCAAGTTTTTATCCACGTTGATCGGCGGTGGGCCGATCCCCTTGATCACCGGCGCGATCTCGGATGCGATCGGCGGCCCTGGCTCGATCCGCCCAGCTCTGCCTTACACCATGGCGATCCTGCTGATCGCCGTGTTTTGCTATGTGCGGGTCTACAGAATCCGCGTTGGCTCCGCGTAGCCGCCGTGTGAAGGATGCCGGTTGAGCCATTTGAAGGCGATCTTGAGGAGACGAAATCATCGCATTTCGCGATACTGCAGCGGAGGGAGAGTTGAGATCGAGAAGGGCATGGATGGGATATGAGTGATCGTTATCGAATTGCCGTGGATGTTGGCGGAACGTTTACGGACATTGTTGTTTTGAACGAAACGACCGGCCGATTGACGATCGACAAGGCATCGACCACGCCTGAGAACACCATCAACGGCGTGATTGCTGCCATCAAGAAGGTCGGTGCTGAGAAGCTTCAGGCGGCAAAATATTTTATCCACGGATCGACGACTGCGCTCAACGCGCTTCTCGAAGCCAAGGTTGTCCCGACCGCTTATCTGGCGACGCGCGGATTTCGCGACGTCCCGGAAATTGGCCGCGGCAACAGACCCGAGATGTATAACGCGAAATACCGCAAGCCGCCGGCGCTTGTTCCACGTCATCTCCGCTTCGAGGTGGATGAAAGGTTAGACGCTCGCGGTGGGGTTGTGACCAAGCTCGATGAGGCAGGAGCGATCGAAGTCATTCGCACGATTCGGCAGACGAACGTGCGGGCCATTGCGGTCTGTCTCCTCCATGCCCCAAGAAACCCGGTGCACGAACAGCGCCTTAGGGAGCTCATTCATGATCATGCCCCGAAGCTGGCGGTCGCGCTGTCATCCTCGGTCGCGCCGGAGCATCGGGAGTTTGAACGTGGCGTGACCACTATTCTCAATGCCTGCCTGTCGCCGATCGTGGAACAATGGGTGGGCGACCTTCAACAGGCGCTTCGAGACCTTGGTTTCTCGGGAGAGGTCGTCCTGACGCGCTCGGACGGAGCGGGCATGACGCCTGAGGCGGTGAAGCGGAGTCCGATCAATATGCTTTTGTCCGGTCCGGCCGGAGGCGTGATGGGGGGCGTCTGTTTCTCAGGCTCGGTCGGAATCAAGGAGCTGATTACGGCCGATGTAGGCGGAACGAGCTTTGATGTTGCCCTGATCCAGGATGGCAAGGCCGCGACCCAGCAGCAGGCTTCGGTCAATAATTATCCAGTGCTGATTTCGGCTCTCGACATCAGGACGATAGGGGCCGGCGGCGGCAGTCTCGCGGCCGTAGACTCGGGAGGCGCCCTCCATGTCGGACCGCAAAGCGCCTCTGCCATACCGGGACCGATCTGCTATCGGCGTGGCGGCGTGCGACCTACCGTGACGGACGCTTTTGTCGTGAATGGCTATATCGATCCGAATCGCTTTCTGGGCGGCGAGATGAGCCTGGACGTCGCCGGTGCGGAAAAAGGCGTCTCGACCTATGTCGCCGCGCCGCTCAAACTAAGCCTCCATGATGGATCGAGCGGCATCTTGCGGTTGGCGACAGCGAACATGGCGGAAGCCGTCAAGGGCATCGCATCGGAAGTCGGCGCCGACCCGAGAGAGTATGCTTTGCTGTGCTTCGGTGGCGGCGGGCCGCTGTTCGGAGCCTTCATCTTAGATGAATTGGAACTCTCTGCGTCGATCGTTCCGATCGCTCCCTCAGTTTATTCCGCCTGGGGCATGCTCAGCATTGATCTTCGACACGACCTGGTCCGGCCGCATACCTCGCTGCTAACGGATCTGCAGAGCAGCCAGCTCGAGAAGGACTATGAAGAGTTGGTGAGGCAGGGCCATGCTTTCCTCGACGCGGAGGACGTTCCCGCCGAGCGAAGGAGCCTCGAGCTTCTGGCTGACCTGCGCTATGTCGGCCAGGAACATTCCATGTCCGTATCCATCGCCAAAGGCGTGTCGAGCGGGGGGGGATTTGGTTTCCTCGCTAAAGCCCGCCTTCGATCAAGCCTATGAGCGCCGCTTCGGCTACCGCCTTGCGAATCCCGTCGAGACTGTAAATCTCAGAGTCAAAGCCATCGGGCACATTCCCGCTCCGGAATTCGGGAAACTCGCCGGACGAACCGATGGGCCCATCACGAGAAGATCGTCGCGGCGAGTATATGATTTCCTCGCTAACAGATGGGACGAAGCATCGATCTTTGATCGCATGGATTTGCGGGCCGGCGACAAGCTTCAGGGCCCCGCATTGATCGAGGAGCCGACCACAACCACGATTGTTCGGTCCGGCCAGGCACTGGCCGTGGACAGCTATGGAAACATGATCATCACTCGAGCCGCATGAGACAGACATGACGCAGAATGCCAAGACCATCGACCCGATTACTGTCGAAGTCGTTCGCAGCTTTTATCAGTCTGCCGCGCTGCAGATGCGCAATCAGCTGATCAGAGGCTCGTTCAATCCTATCATCTACGAAAATCACGACTTCAGTATTGGCCTCTACAATGAGAAGGCCGAACTTATCGCAGAGGGACCAGGGGTTCCCGCCTTTGTCGGAACGCTTCGGTTCGCGATCCAGGAGATTGTCAAATATGTCGGCGCAGAGAATCTCGAGGAAGGCGACATCATCCTCTCGACCCATCCATACATGATCGGTTCTCATACCCAGGACGCTGCACTGGTGCAACCGATCTATTCCGAAGGAGAATTGTTCGGTTATGCAGCCGCCAAGGCGCACTGGATCGACCTTGGCGCCAAAGACGTCTATTCGACCGATACGACCGATGTCTTTCAAGAAGGCCTGCAGCTCTACGGCGTGAAGCTCGTTCGTGCCGGCACGCTGAATCGTGAGATCACCGAAATCATCCGGGCGAATTCACGCGCACCGGAGGTCGTCTTGGGGGACATGACTGCCCAAATCTCCGCCTGCCAGCTTGGCGCGCTGCGCGTTCACGAATTGATTGCAAAATATGGGTCCCGGACAGTCAAGAGCGCTGTGCAGGCGATTCTTGATCATGGTGAGGCCATCGCCCGAAAGGCGATTGCGGAGATGCCCGATGGCGAATGGCATGCCGAAGGGGCATTGGACAATGACGGCCTCTCGGATGAGCCGATTCCCATTCGTATCACCGTGCGTATCAAGGGTGATGAGGTGGAAATCGACACTTCCAATAGCGCTCCCCAGCAGCGAGGGCCGGTCAACAGCCTCTATGGGAGGACCGTGTCTGTCGGGCGGCTTGTGCTCAAAATGCTGATTGCCCCGGATTACCCCGCCAATGAAGGCTTCTTCCGTCCGTTGAAGTTCACGATCCCGTCCAAATCGATCCTGAATGCGGAATGTCCTGCACCGGTATTTCTTTACGGGTTTGCGGGCCGTTCTCTGGGCGGGGCCATCTTCAAGGCGTTTTGCGAAATCGCTCCACAGCTCTCGGTAGCGCGTGATGGCAATGATACCGGTGGCGTCATGGTCAGCTGGACCGATCCGGAAAGCGGCCAGTTCCGTGCTGGGGGTATGGGAGACCCCTGCGGTCAGGGGGCATCGATCGATGACGATGGCGAGAGTGCGCTTCCCAATGTCGGGCATGGGGACTCTCAGAATATTCCCGTTGAGATCATCGAAGAGCGTTATCCCATCCGCGTGGCGCATTATGAGCTCTGGCAGGATTCGGGCGGTGCGGGACGCTACAGAGGCGGCCTCGGCATTAGCCGCGCCTGGCACGCATTGCAGGCGATAAAGGTGACCTCGATTGTGGACGCTACGAAATTTCCAGCCTGGGGGGTCGATGGTGGCGGCTCTGCAAAGGCCAATACGGTCTTCGTCAAGGAGAAGGGAAACAACCATCTCCGGGGCGGCAAAGTCACTGGTTACGAACTGTCACCCGGAGACCGGGTCGAGATCGGTATGGGCGGCGGCGGTGGATGGGGCCATCCGATGCTGAGAGATCCCGATCTGGTCCTGCGCGATCTGATCGAAGGCTATATCTCACAGGAGGCGGCCCAGGACATTTACGGTGTCGTCGCACGTTCTCACGACGGCATGTTGTCTCTCGATCGGGAAGCTACTCAAGAACGCCGACGCAGCCTCGCCAGCTAGGTGTTCAGTCAAAGCGGATTCGGCAGCTTGGGACGTCTTCAGGTACGACGTTAGAAAATCAATGGGTATAAGGAGGCAGCATGGTATCGAAAAGCTTATCCATGGTCCAAGTCGCGGATCGCAAATTTGAGCCGCGTGAATTCCCCATTCCGGAGATCGGAGCTGATGACGGCCTGTTGAAGGTCGAGCGGGGCGCGATCTGCGGGAGCGATGTCGAGCTCTATTACGGGCATTTGGGATCTTCGCGCTATCCTCTGGTCCCCGGGCATGAGCCGCTCGGAACCATCGAGAAAATCGGCGACAAAGCGGCGGCGCGCTGGGGCGTCCAGGTGGGCGACCGTGTGATCCTCGAAGCCGGCGTGCCATGCCGCTCCTGTGCCTTTTGCCTGAAGGGCCAGTTCAACAACTGCGCGAATAGGCGGGCCATCGGATATACGCGACTCGACGAATCGATGCCGCTGTTTGGCGGCTTCTCGCAATATCTCTATCTCCATCCCAACACGGTCATGCACAAGATCTCCAAGGAGGTCCCGCTGGACGTCGCGGCGCTGTTCAATCCCATGGCCTGCGGCGTGGGATGGGCCGTGCATAGCGCGGAGACGAAATTGGATGACACCGTCGTCATTCTCGGCGCCGGTCAGCGCGGATTGGCGTCTCTGATCGCAGCCAAAACCGTAGGTGCTGGAACGACGATCATCACGGGTTTGAGCCGAGACCGGCACAAGCTTGAAATGGCCAAGCGCCTCGGCGCCGATCACGTCATCGATGTTGAAACCCAGGACGTGCGCAAGCAGGTGCGCGAGCTGACGGGCGGCGCATTGGCCGATATCGTATTAGACGTCGTCCCTGTCTCGGCTGAGACCATCGCCGATGCCGTCGACATCGTGAAACCCGGCGGCACGATCGTGCTGGCGGGCATCAAGGGCGACAATCAGACGTTAAAGACCCTGTCCCCCGACAAGATCGTCGGCAAATCGATCACAATCATAGGCGCCAACAGCAAAGGCAGCGCTTCCTATCGTCAAGCGGTCCGGATTCTGGAAGCGGGAAAATATCCCTTTCAAGCCATGCATACGCATTGCTTGCCGCTGGAACGCGTAGCCGATGCCATTGAGCTTCTCGCCGGAAACCGCCCCGACATCCCCGGCGCTCCCATCTGCCTTTCTATCGCGCCAGAGCACTGATCCGGCTGGTCGGAAACGGACTGTCAAGGTCAATTGGACAAGGTGGCAATTCACTTGGAGGACCGCTATGAACGCTGTTATCAAGCGCTGGGCCGCGGCGGGCGAAACAAAGGTTCCCTATTGGGTCTATACGGACAATGTGGTCTACCAGTCCGAACTTGAGCGGATCTGGTATGGACCCCATTGGCTTTATGCAGGTCTGGAAGCGGAGATTCCGACCGTCGGGAGCTATCGCACCACGACACTTGGCGAGCGATCCGTCATTGTGATCCGCGGCGCAGAGGATCAGATCTTCGTGCTGGAGAACCGTTGCCGGCATCGCGGCGTAAAAATTTGCCAAGCCCGTTCGGGCAAAATCGACACTATTACCTGCCCTTATCACCAGTGGTCCTACGCTTTGGACGGCGCGCTCCAAGGGGTTCCGTTCCGGCGCGGTATCAAGGGCAAGGGCGGCATGTCGGCGGATTTCTCGCCGAGCGATCATGGGCTCACCCGGCTGAAGGTCGAGGTCGTCAACGGGGCCATCTGGGCGAGCTTTAGCAATAGCACCCCGCCATTTCGGGAATACATAGGCGAGGAGCTCTGGGCGTCATACGAGCAATTGTTCAGCGGGCGTCGGCTGAGAGTGGTCGGATATAATCGCCAGTCTATCCCGGCGAACTGGAAGGCCATGGAGGAGAACTTTAGAGACCCGTATCACTCGGCCCTTCTGCATGTCTTTCTCGCGACGTTTGGACTGTTTCGGCCGGATCAAAGCGGTGAGATGCGGATGGATAAAACCGGTCGGCACTCATACATGTTGTCTTTACCGCCTCGCGCCGAGAGCGCCCTTAGCGAGAAAGAGGATATCAAGCACGAACTTGCCTTCGATGCATCGCTGCAACTCGCCGATAAACGGCTCGTCGAAGCGGTCAGGGAACTTAAAGGTGACACAACCGTGCGCGGCGTCGCTGTTTTTCCGGGAACTCTTCTTCTTCAACAACTCAATTCCCTGCAAGTGCGCCAGTGTATTCCGAAAGGCCCCAACGGTTTTGAGTTGATTTGGACATATTTCGGCTTCGAGGATGACGATGACGTGATGCGGCAGAGGCGTATCCGTCATGGAAACCTGTTTGGCCCCGCAGGCCTCGTTTCCGCAGACGACGGTGAGGTGATGGCGTGGGCCCATCGCAGCTTCAAGGAGACGGATGAAACGGGTGACGTGATTCTCGAAATGGGAAAAGGGGGGCGAGAAACTAAGAATGAGGGCCATATGGCTACGGAACGTACGATTCGGGGTATGTATCAATACTATCGCGAGGTCATGGGCCTGTGACGAAGCCGGATCCGAAACCAGGTGAAGCGCTTAACCGCATTGGTGGCCAACACCCCGACGCCGTATGCAAAAAATCAAAGAGGAATTTCACTTAATGGGTAAGTCACACGATTCCGGTTGGTCGATGCCATTGCTCAAGCAGACCGTGGCGTTCGGCATACCCATCACCGAAGCCTTGCCCGAAGCGGTGAAGCGGCTTTCGGCGCGCCGCCTGGTCGTGGTGACAACCAATAGCCTTGCGGGGCCTGGCGGCTTGGCGGAGACCGTCAGCAAAGTATTGGGGCCAAAGTTTCACGCGGTCGTGGCCGGCGTTCGGCCTCATACACCGCGCGGCGAGGTCGCCCGCATAGCCAAGGCACTGGAGGGTGCCGATGGCGTTGTCGCGATCGGCGGAGGGTCGGTTTGCGACACCACCAAGGCAGCGCGTTTGTGCCGGGCGAATGGCATCATTGATCCTGTCGGGATGGACCGTCTTCGGCCATATAATATTCCCGAAGGTCCGGAACCGGATCGTACGATATTTCCATCACTGCCCTTCATCGCCATACCGACGACGCTTTCGGCCAGCGAATTCTCATCCGGCGTCGGCATGACGGACGAACGGGGACCGGTAAAACAAATATTCATGTATCCCGGATTGTCTCCGGATATTGTCATTCTCGATCCGGAAATGACCAAGCAGACGCCGCCGCGCTTGTGGTCTTCGACCGGCATGCGCGCCGTGGACCATGCGGTAGAACTCTGGTGTTCGACTTATCAGTCCCCGTTCTCGGAAGCCTATTCGCTCTATGCCGCGCGGCTTCTTATCCCTTCCTTGCAAAGAGTGTTCGATGCGCCCGACGACCTGCAGGCACGCCTCAATTGCCAGAAAGGGGCCTGGCTATCGATCCTGGGAGGGGCAACAGGAGCCAAGGCAGGCGCCAGCCATGGATTTGGTCATGCTCTTGGCGGCACGGCCGGCATGCCTCATGGCGAGACCTCCTGCGTCATGCTTCCCCGTGTCTTGCGCTACAACGAGTGCGTCAATGCGGAGCGGCAGGCTGTGATCGCATCTGCCGTGGGCAAACCTGACAAGAAGCTAGCCGACATCATTGGTACCTTGATATCGAATCTGGGCTTGCCAGGGCGGTTGCGGGACGCTGGCGTATCTGAATCCGTCATTGAGGCCGTCGCCACCGCTGCCATTCATGATCCGCTGCTGGCGTCCAATCCACGCCCGATCACATCGCTTGACGATGCCCGGGAGCTGTTGAAGCAGGCGTGGTGATCCCGCCTGACGGTCGTCATAATTTGTAAGGCCAAAGGTTTTCTAGCTCTATGTGGATGTTGGTCAGGTGGATGTAGCCGTGCGCGCGGACAATATGTCCTTGGCCGTTGAAATCCTCTGCAAGCGAGAGGTCTCCGGCGTAAAAATGCTCGATAGCGCCCCCACCGCCACCCACCTCGACCTCCATGTCGCCGCACGACAAGAAGCCGAGATGGCCATTGCCGCTAGGATGCCAATCCGTCTCTCCAGTTTCCCGGCTGATCATCCGGAACCCAGAAGCCGGGCGCGGCTCGCTCCACCGATTGCGAATGTCCGGAAACAATTCGCGGAACTCGGTGAAATAAGCTTTGCCGTCCTTTCCCTCGTAGAGCCGCTTGAGCTTGGGTGTCGGACCGGGGCGTGGGATGAAAGTGCCCGGCTGTTGTACCTTGGCATCCGGTTGTGGCCAGTTGGAAGGGACAACGACCTGCAAGAGCCGCCCCTGATTGCGGACATCGAGCGTGATCTTCGATGCGCTTGGGTCGTCTGTAAGAAGGATATCTCCCGGTGCCAGCGCGCAGCTCTGCTGCCCGGCGCTCAGCGTCAAATCGCCTGAGACGACGAATGTCAGCAATGATCCGGGCTGGGCGGCAAGCCCTTTGAACGGACCGTCGGACAGGACGATCGCGCGCAGCGCGTCGCAGGGCTGCCGACTCATGTTGCTGGCAGAATCCCCCGCGCCCTTGCGTTGCACAGTCGGCAGGGGGAGCGGTGCGATGTCAAATGTACCGCCCCTTTGCGCCGTAACACGAACAGCCTTCATCGGTCTTACCTCATCTTTCGCGGGCTGCCGGAGCAGACAAAATGCGGCAGAACTCGTCGACCCCCCTTGCACTTCACGACAATGCCGCTTCGACCGCGCGAAGGCGATGCCGGACAGCGAGACTTTTCGATACCATATTGCCTCCCTGCGCTTATCGATCTTCTGGATAGTACCGACCCGTATAGTCGTCGTTCAATGTATTTGAGTGGCGCTCAATCTCCACTCATGCATGATGACATTCGTCAAAGTGGTTTCGCTCGCATCGTGGAAGCCGCCGCGATGAGCTCATCCACCAGTGGTGACAAGCGTCGCCCTCGCAGTGTTCCTAAACCGGCGCGGCGGCCGGATTGGCCGGATAAAATTGGGATGGCCGGGTCATAAATGATAAGGAACGGATGTTTGGAGATGCCCGGTCGCGCATCCTATAAATGGTTCGTCCTGGCCATGCTGGCGCTCAGCAACGTGCTCGCTGGCGCAGATCGAGGCGTCGTTTCGGTGATCGCGGAACCTCTAAAGATGGACTTCCATCTCAGCGACAAGGCGATCGGCTTTCTGAGCGGCTTCGCGTTCTCGGCGACCTATTCGCTTGTGGTGCTGCCGATAGGCTATCTCATCGATCGCGTCGATCGCCGGATCTTGCTGAGCGCCGCCATCTCGATCTGGAGCGTTCTGACCGCGCTTTGCGCGATGGCAGGAAGTTTTGCGACTTTGGTTGCCGCCCGGATGGGAGTCGGCGTCGCGGAAGCGCCCAGCTATTCCACCAGCCTGTCGCTCATCGCCGACCTATTCCCCGCAAATCAGCGCAATACGGCCGTGAGCATCTATATCGGGGCCGGTCCGCTTGGCGCTATTTTCATATTCCTGACCGGCGCTCAATTGTTGCTGCATTTCGGTTGGCGTATGGTTTTCCTTGTCGCGGGCCTGCCCGGTCTTTTTCTTGCAGCGCTGTTTTATCTGACCACGCGGGAACCCACGCGCGGCGGATTTGACGCAAATGTCGAGCTCCCAACCGATGCAGAATCGGCGACGAAGCCATTGGGCCTGATCGCCAGCGTCTACTCCGTAGTCGGCGATCCGGCGTTGCGTTACGCGATTGTGGGGCTAACGGCTTCGATAGGCGTCCTCTATTCCTTGGGCGTCTGGAACACGTCCTTTCTGGTGCGCATTCATGGCCTGACTGTCAGCCAAGGCGCAGTCTGGACAGGACTTGGATTCGGCGCGGGCATGAGTGTGGGCTCGCTATTCGCCGGTCCTCTTGTCGATCGCTTTTCGAAGGGAGACCTGCACAGGGCAAACCTTGTCGCGGTCATCGCTTTAATGATCGCGGTCGTGCCCGGTGTCGTTATGGCGCTTGGAGACAGACTTGTCATCGTGCTGGCCGGCATGGACTTGATGGGATTTATGTTCGGCTTTTTTGTCCCCACCGGCTATGCGACCATTCTTTCATTGGCAGCGCCGGAAAGACGCGGCACGACGATGGCAGTTACCACATTCGCCACCGCCTTGTTGGGGACCGGCCTCACGCCACTCATAACCGGCGCAATTTCGGACGCCATCGGCCGGCCCGATTCGATTCGCATGGCCGTTCTGTCCACGGTCATGCTGCTTTTGATCGACATAGCTTGCCATATCAGGGGCAGAACTCTCTTAGCCAATCGGTGAATCGGCGTGTCAAGGCGCTTGCAAACTAGGCCATGTTTCGCACGCAATATTAGACCAGTTGATTGGCATGGCGGTAGCTGGGGTGAGCGGCGTCGCGGGAGCGACCCTACAAGAGTCCGGCGCCTGCGCGCTGCTTATCCACGCCCAGCCCAGGACCGGACGCGCCGGACACACAAGGCTTCATCACAAATGAGCGAGACACAAAATGCGGTTGAAGGACAAGGTGGCGATCGTCACGGGTGGCGCATCGGGCATCGGTGAGGCCTGCGTTCGCCGCTTCGCCGCCGAAGGCGCGAAACTGGTCTTCGCCGATCTCTCCCGGACGCAGGGCGAGAAGGTCGTGGCAGACCTCGCGGCTTTGGGCAAGGATGCCGTCTTCATCTGTGCCGACATCTCCAAGGCGGAAACGGTGACCAGAATGATTGAGGCGGCGCTTTCGAGTTTCGGTCAGCTCGACTGCGTGGTGTGCGCCGCGGGCATGTCGCCGAATCATAGTTTCCTCGAGCTCTCCGAAGCCGAATTCGATGCCGTGATCAAGGTCAATCTCAACGGCCCACTGCTATTGGGACAGGCGGCGGCTCGTCATTGGGTAAAGCGCGGACAGAAAGGCGCCATTGTCAACATTACCTCCGTCAGCGCTAAGGTCGCCAGCGCCGGCACGGCCGCCTATTGCGCGAGCAAAGGCGGCCTCGAAAGCCTGACCCGGGCCATGGCGATGGCATTGGCGCCCTACGGCATCAGGGTAAATGCATTGGCGCCGGGAGCGACGCGCACTGGCATGGCGGTCGCCGTCTGGGACAATGAGGAAGCGCTGGCGCCGATCCTGGCGCGCACTCCGCTCGGACGTTTCGCTGAGCCGGATGAACAGGCGTCCGTCGCCGCCTTTCTGGTTTCCGATGAGGCCAGCTACATCACCGGTGAGAGCATCCATGTCGATGGTGGCCGCCTCGCTCTCAACTTCACCGTGCCGGTTAAGCCAAGGTCGGAACGGATAAAATAGCGGCTAGCGGTAGGCAAGCTGCAGCTTAAAGAAATAGCGCAGCGCATGCTTGACATTGCCGTAGCCCGATGCAGGAGGTCGCGCAGGAGCCTTGTGCGCAGCACAAAGTTTTGCACCCGATCGTTATTTGGATCGCCGGCTTCATGCGTTGCTCCAATCCCGCAAAACTGGATCGTTTTTTGTTAGAGTTTGCTTCCGACGGAGATGCGCCGGCTGAAGCGGCTTGAGGATGAGAAGAGAGAGGCCGGAAAACTCCAACCTCCGACGATCCAAAGTTTGGTCTTAGGGCAAGCGCAATTTCAATATGCCGGCGACGCCGCTCGTGTTTGGCAAGCGATCCAGGACGCCAATTCACCGCTGGGTTAGGAGACCCCAAATCCTCATATAGCAAGCCGCCGCGATCAAAAGCAGCATGGCGGTAAGCAAAATGGCCGTGCGCAGTGCCCCGGGCCCACCGATGGCGTCTGAAATCGCGCCGGTAATGAGCGGCGTGAGGCCTGTCCCAATGAAGCTTGTGGCGAATGTCGTGACCGCCATTGTCGTGCCGCGTCTTTCCGGCGCTGCCAATGAAAGAATAGTCGCATAGCCGGTGGGGACAAAAAAGCCGGCCATCAATCCCACCATGTCCACGCCGACCAGCGCCATGACGAGTCCGTCTCCAAACACCATCATGGCGGCGGATGCGATCGTAATCACAAAAGCGATGATCGGAACAAGGGTCACTCTGCGCAGGTCTCCCTTCGAAAAGCGATCGGTCAGGGGGCCGGCGAATGCCGCCCCCACGCTCATGCACGCACCGAATCCGAGACCTGTCCAGACTGCGCCTTGGCTGACGGTGAGCCCGTACTGGCGCACCAGAAAGGACGTGTTCCAGACGCCCAAGGAATAGAGGACGCCTACCGAAATCGTCAGTCCCGCCATCGCGTAACGCAACGCCGGATCGCCGACTACGGAGTAGACGCTGGCGATCAGGCTCAATGGCTTCGTCGCCGATTTTGCATCGGTTGGAAGCTCGGCATTTGTGTCAAATGCGCCTCGCGGCGGTTCCCGCGCTGCGAAATAGAACAGCACGGCGAGAAAGAGCCCTGGAGCGCCCCCGAACAGGAAAACCATGCGCCAGCTAAAATGGACCAGTAATTGGGCGCCGGTCAGGAAAATGACGAGCGCTCCAAGCGGAGCGCCCCCGATATAGATGCTTACGGCGGTGTTGCGCTGAGTGCTGGGAAATAAATCGGCGATGAGCGACAGGCTGGTCGAATAGCTGGGCGCCTCCGCGGCGCCGACTCCCATCCGGGCGGCAACCAAAGTCGTAAAACTTCCCGCCGTTGCACAAAGCGCGGTCAGAACGCTCCAGATCGAGAGAGCGATGCTCAACAATGTACGACGATCGACGCGATCGATAAGATAGCCTATCGGCAGTACCACAAGCGAATAGGTTGCCGAGAACGCGAAGCCGCTCAGAAAGCCGATCGCCTTGTCGCTGAGATGGAAATCTGTCTTCAGAGGTTCCGCGATCACTGAAATGACGGTTCGATCCGCGGAAGCAAGGACGTTGCTGAGCGCCAGCATGGCCAGGACGAACCATTTATAGGATGCGCCGCCAGGCGCTTCATCAACCCGGCCGGATGATGCTGCGGAGATTTCCATATTACCCAATGTCATGTCCGCCGGGGAGCCGACGTCGAAGGGTGCTTGAGGCGAACTGTCTTGTCGTCGACATAATCGACATCGACGCCAAAGGAGTGTTCCAACGCATCCAAAAACGCGCCGAGCTTTGGCAAAGGCGCCTTCAGCAAAGGCAGCTTCCTATCGTCAAGCGGTCCGGATTCTGGAATCGGGAAAATATCCCTTTCAATCCGTGCATAAGCCTTGCCTGCTAGCCATACAGTCCCTTGCCGCCCAAATCGTCGATATGCGGCGGCCTGATCATCAAAGCGTCGCCGTCTTTTGCTGAGACCACAACGCGGCTGCCTTCGCGAAACATCGCTGTGAGGGGCCTTCTGCGGAGGAAATCATTGTCAACTCCCTCCGCGGTGCGCAGGAATGTGTCAGGCCGAAGCTTGAAAACTCTCGACACTCCATGGTCATCCACAAGCTCGAACATAGTCTCTTTGATGTTCGTGAGCTGCCCGGCGATCGGCCGAGAGTCCGCTGACAGCTGGCAACGCAGATCCATCGACAAGCGTACGTGCTCGCTGTGATTGACGATGCCGGAATGCGGCATCATGCCGTTCATGATCACGACGTCGCCCACGCGATAATCGGCACGTGACCAGCTGTCGTCCGGGATCGCATCCCGCGGAATTTTAAACAGCGGCGGATTGTCGATATTGTGGAAACTGAATTTGTGCTTGCCTGGAGCGAATGTGAGACCACCCATGTTCTCATCCATGTCCATCAGAGGCACCCAGGCGATGCGAAAGTTCACGCCCGGGCTGAAAAAGCCATCTTGATGCCTTTCGACAAATACTTCGCCGTCTTCCGACTTGATGTCCTTCGTCGTATATCGATATGCGGTCCAGGCCTGAATCCAGCCCGGGTCCTCGCCAAAAATTTCCTTGAACACAGCCGCGACGCTTGGCTTTTCCACAAATCGCTCGCTAATTCGCATATTGCGAAACTCGGCTTTCAGGCCGGCCACCGGGGACGGCGCGGTATATTCATTCTGCTTCCCGGTCCACACGGTGTCCGTTCCCGCCTTGATCAGCTCATGGCGCTGCAGGACATCACGCATCTCGACTGGGCGCGTCTGGTCAGCATTTCGGCCTATAATGGCGCCACGCCTGTGATCCTC
>Ga0206953_1077_pt1 | contig 18965 bp, 21 predicted proteins | sample Alteio_BWOrgHeat_36_FD_152977 | JGI IMG/M metagenome (GOLD analysis project Ga0206953, IMG submission 152977) | Enriched cells from forest soil in Barre Woods Harvard Forest LTER site, Petersham, Massachusetts, United States -... | ecosystem: Environmental > Terrestrial > Soil > Temperate forest >...
CGCCCTTCGGCAGCTTGTCGCGATAGGGGCGAACATCAATGATCGGCACCTTCCCCAAACCGCCACCGGCATTGGTAATCAGGCCGTTCTGGTAGGCCCCGCGCAGAGCCAGCGGATCGGCAAGAGAACGCGTGCTCACCATATTTCCGTCGTGATCATACCCGCCGATCTTCTCATTCACATCTAGAAATTGTGCGGCCGTAATGGCGCCGTCATTGAGCGCCATCAGCCCGTACTGCACTCCGGAGTTGTCAATTGGTTGGCGCGCAAAGCCGGTCTCCGGATCGCGGCCATACATGTTGATGTTGTGGTCGTAGATGTCGCAGCGCGCCCCGGACCGATTCGCCGTTGCATCGTAGCGCAGTGATTTCGCTAAATCCGGCGGGCAAGACTCTGTGGGGTTGACCCGTCCGGCGAGAGGCGCCGATGCTGTCACGTTCTGCAGCTCGGCGACTCCGGCGATGGCCCGCTTCTGTTCTTGCGTGAGCGACTCTCCAACTTGTCTGTAGTAGCGGTCCAGCAGCCGCGCGTCGGTGATCATTTGCGTCAATTCCTGGACGTCAGGGAAGGTCATGCTGGGAATGATGCCATCCAGGAGCCCTGGATAATTGTCAGTGATCTGATTTTGCTGGTATGAGCCGCCCGAGGCGCCCCGCCCAAACGTAAACGCGGGCTTGCCGTAAGCCTTGATGAAGCGCTCCTTCACCATCATCATGGTTTCGGCCGCGATTACGTCGTTGCAGCTGTTGCCGGCAACGTTGAGCGTTGAGCCCGCTTCGGCATAGCCCTTACCCACGACGGCATCGCTGATCAATCCGCCCCCTAGGCCGAGGGTTGTCCCTTGCTTGAACCAGCCGCCGAGGCAGCCGCCCCCAAACGAATAAAGCAAGCGCCCATTCCAGCTCTTCGGCGGTGCCATCGGGCCAGGCTCTCCAGTCATCGGGCTATGCAGCACCGCAAACTGATATATCGCACGATTGATCGTGCCGGTCTCGACCCGCACGATATAGGGGACCTTCTCACCCGTCGTCGTGGTCGTCCACGCCAGGTCCGGCGGCAGCGCCGTGACATTCGGCAGCCGCTTCAAATTAATTCCACTACCGCGCCCGCCTCGGCCGGTAGCGGGGGCGGGAGTTGTGGATTTATAGACGTAAGTGACGACGGTCTTCACCGAACAGTTCGTATCCATTGGCGGGCCGAGCGGACTCCCGTCCGGCAGCTTGAAATCCTGCGTCTCGCAAAGGAACGGCTGCTCCTGCGGACCCGAAAAGATCGGCCCCGTGATGGGATAATTCTTCAGCCGCAACTCCTCTGCCGCGCGTCCCCGCCCTTTGTTGTCGGGAAACACTGCCAGAGTGTTCTCGCCCATCTTCAGCCCCGTCACCAACCCCCTCAGGGCGTGCTGGGCCGCGTCGGAATGAAACATCGTGCTCACGTCCTGGCCATTCAGCCGGATTATGGTTTGATCCAAAGCCGCATCCGGCGGTACGGCAATTTCCACCAACGCGTCGCCCCCGCTCACCATTTCCGGCCGGCTGGAAAGCACGGTAATGTGAAATTTCTGATCGGCTGCGCCACCACTCGTATGGAGCATCATCGCCATACTAAGGACGCAAGCACACAGCAGTTTGATCGTTTTCCTCATGATTCCACCCATGCATGAGCGCGAATCAACGGCGCACGCCCGGAAACATTTAAGCGGAAATTCCGATTGGAGGCTGCTTTCCCGCGCATCGTACGCTTCCTCTGCGCTCGACACAACGAATTTGTCACCAGAGTAGATCCAGGAGATAGTAGGGTTCCCGACCGCTCGTTGCACTAACAGACATTCGTCAGCACGACCGAACGGATTCATTTGAAACTGACGGCCGCGCTCGCATTTCCTCGTCAACTGGCCAAAGAAGTACTACTAGGGTAGTAGTAAGTTCCGCGGGCCAGATTGCATTGTGTATCAACTCAATCAAATTGGAGAAATTACAAGACGAACTCCGCTTACTCCCATGCGCTCAGGATCTTAACTTCTCTGGATGATGGGCCAACTTACTCAAGAAGCTGCTGGTTTGCCATATCAGGAGAGTCTCTCAGCCTTACGGACTTGTATAAAGAGGATACGGCTCGGCCGACCAGTCGCACCTCTCGCTATTAAGGTTCAGATAGCCGGGAAGGGTAAGAGACGAAATTACAAAACGAACTCGGACAACCCCTTTTGATTCAGTTGCACATGCAAATGCGACGTCCTAGATTAGAAGCGGGCGGCTCGAGCACCTCCAGATGTGGCTTGGCCAACCCATCACGCGTCCTATCAATGAGGATAGAGCCTCTTCGGTGGGGTTGAATTCTTGGGGGGACCGGTACGTGTCAGGCGAGTTTCACGCGCAGCGGCACCGCCGACCTGGTCGAGAAGTTTTGCTGCCGAATCAGCGCTCTATCGCCAGGCGCAAGACTTTGCTATCACCCCAGCAACTAGGTCAACGAGTGACGGTAACAGAAGCCGAGCCGGTGTCGGGAGTCCGTCGCTATCGGTCGCAGTGACGGTGATGGTGTGAGTGCCCACGCTCTGAAATGTCTCGTTAGCCGAAGATGACACCGTCTTCTCCATTTCTTCGGGGGTCCGGTGGCAGTCGTCTGATCGGAATGCGGCTCGCGGCCGAGCGTTCGGAAAACCCTTCTTCGCGCGCAGCTGCAACTGATTGAATCTATACAACCGGAATTTGCTTTTATCGGGTTCGGGAAACAGTTGTTTTTGAGGTTGCCAGCAATAGGGAGTCACAACATCGAGATCGATCTGTTTAAGCTGGATTTCATCTTTGGGGAACTAGATTGCGCCCAATCAGAGCGAGAGACTTAGTGACGCGTCGGACACAGGTCCGGGATTCCTCAAGCTTTTTAGAGGGGCTGGACAATGGCGGGACACGGGTCGCCCAAGTGGCGTGAGTTGCTAGAAGACGCGCTGTCGGAGTTAGATCCTGAAAAATTGCCGGAGAAGATTGCTCGCGCCGAAGCGGCGATATCCCGAAGAATTAAAGACGTGCAAGGTAAACTACGGACCGAGACCGAGCGGCCAGCTCTTGATGATGCGCTCAGCTCCCTGAGCATTTTGAAAAAGCGTCATTTCCCCGGTTGGAACAAAGGTAGCCTAATCCCTAAGACGCCTCGTTGACCTGCATGCTGCGGAGCTAATTTCGACGCATGAAGAATCTATCCACGCCTGACGTCGCACGGCAGGTTGGCATCAATCGGGCAACCTTAGAGCGGTGGGTTGCGAGCGGCAATCTCCAGGCACCAAAGATGATCCAGGTCGGTCGTGATATATCCCGCAACTGGACACTGGAGGACGTGAAGAGGGTCCGGAAGTACAAGCAGGAAAACTATCGTAAAGGCCAAGGTCGAAAACCGAAGTCGAAGTCAAAGCAATAGGACGAAAGCGGCCACCGCGTCAGCACCGTGCTCTGAATAGCCCAAGAAGCCCGGGAAAGTGGTTCGGAAAACCCTAAGGCTCAAACCTTCCGAACCCCTGTGAGGAAGGGAAGCGCGCTGCCCGAGTGCTTCCCTGACGGGAACCACTCGATTCGCGCACTCGGAGAATCCCGTTTTACGTTGTAATCGATCCCGGCTAGGGCCTGGATCGCAGAGCTTGCAGCCGCCGCGCCCGATCCTTCCACGCGCTTAGCTGGATGCAGGTTGCGACTTCGCGCGCTTGTTGGCATAGAGCTCGGCATCGGCACGAGCCAATAGTTCCTTTGCTGATTCATCTGGGATGAGTTCAGCCCAGCCCGCGGAGAAAGCGATGTGCAAGTTACGCCCTTCGATTTCGACACGGGTTCCTTCCAACCTCTTGAGTACGTACCGCACATTTTCCGGCTTGCACTCCGGCAGCATTACCAGAAACCCGTCCCCGCCATAGCGTGCCGCAGCATCTGACCCGCGCGTGGCGCTACTCAACCTGTCTGCAAAGGCCTTCAGCAGAGCGTCTCCCGCTCCGTGGCCATACCTGTCGTTCACCCGCTTGATTTCATCCACGTCAAACAGAATCACCGAGAGCGCTCGGCCGTGCCGCTGTGAGCTCTTGATCTCGTCTTCCAGGCGATGTTCGACATATCGCCGATTGAAAAGGCCCGTGAGCGGGTCGAGAAGCGCCATCCTGTAGACCTCCAGCGCCAGCCCCTCGACTTTGTCCACCGCGGAAGCCTGGTCCGTGAGCTGCCGGCGAACGCGGGTAATTTGCAATTGATGGTAGATCACGTAGACATTGAAAATGAGCACGAGACCCACTAGGCCCCGCACCGCCTGATTGAGGAAGAACGGATAGAAGCCGTCTTCGTTTGATAGCAAGGCAGGAAAAGCAAACGAGGCGATGGCCACGAGGAGCAGGAGCGTGATCGTCAGCGCATAGGACCATAGCCACCATTCGCGCTGATCCATGTGGCGCGTGATGAGATCGTTATCTTTCGCCTGATTCGAGCTGAACTCTACAACTGAACTTTGCTCGTCCATTGCCTCTAGCGAAGCGTTCAGATATAGGGGCTCGCTGATGGGAACCAACCGACACTGTGAAAAAGAGAAAGGGGAGACAGGCTCTCCCCTTTCGCCCACGCGACCCGGAGAAACTTATCCGATTGGAGTGCTGGCCACCGTCGCGCCCGAACCAGTAACGTTGGCGCGGATCACGCCGGATTGGTCAGTGAAGAACATGCGCTGTCCGGTCTGTCCTGCGGCGACAGGTGTCGCGGTAAGAGTGTAGACCTGGTTGCTGCTGGCGGCCGTATAAGCGAAGGTGTAGCCGCTCTTGGTCCCCGCGGACAAGACCGAGTCAATCAAGTCTGCCGAGGTCGAGCTGGCCGTGCCGCCAGCAGCGATCGGACCGAGGTTCGTCAGCGCCGCCGGGAAGCTGCCATAGCTCGTAGAATAGGCAACGCAGGACGTATTAATCGTTCGAAGTGACCCAACCGCAGAAGCCTCGTTGGCGGCCATCTTTGCCCTCAAGAGGTTCGGGATGGCGATCGCGGCGATAATCAAAATGATCGCCACAACGATCAAGAGTTCGATAAGTGAGAAACCTTTTTGTTTGTTACGCATAATATCTCCTTAAATTGCGCCGCTCCTATCTAAGGGCAGGCCCATGGCCATTTGGATCCGCTGATGAGTGGCGCTTTGGCCACAAGCAGCAAACCCTTGGTAGTTCAAGCGGTTGGAAGCGCTCTCGTATGCCCGGCTGGGATCGCCTTGGTGGAGGCAGGAGCATTTGTCGACTCGACGAATGACGGGAAGTCGCCGCAGAATGTCGTGAGCCGCTCTATTTAGGTCTAACGCTGGGAGGACTAAGCTCATTGCCCACCTTCACGTTTCGGTGAGGGGAAATGCTGGGGACAGCAGCGAATTGATGAGCGCGTCCTTCCCCGGGCCGCTCCTCCTCGGAAAGGGACATCACAAAGAACGTTGCAAGAATACTAGGGCTATTTGATCCTAGCCTTCAAATGTTTCCCCTGCCTCCTGAAGTCTGTCGCCTTCGCTCGCAAACCACACATAAAGGTTAGGCAAAATGAAGATGCTCATTGCTAAATTGATGATCAGACCGCCAGCGATAACGATTGCGAAGGGCCGCTGTGAGTCTGAGCCAATGTAATGAGACAGTGCCGCTGGTAACAGGCCGAGGGTAACAGAAGCCGAGCCGGTGTCGGGAGTCCCGTCGCTGTCGGTCGCCGTCACCGTGATGGTGTGAGCGACCACGCTCAGAGTGGACGTGTCTAGGGAAAGAGGAGTTACGGTCGGTTTCTCGACGGAGTCGTCAAAATAGCTGCGGCGCCATGAGTGTCCGCGCTCGCCAATTTCACGACAGCGACCGCGCCCAGGATATCGGGTGGTTCCCGAGTGCGCCCTTCGTGAGAGACGCCCTGCGCCATTGATTCGAGTAAACTCTAGGATGAAGTTTGATATCTCGGACCATTTCTCTGGCGAGCTATTGAATGGGAGAAGCACATATGCAGACTCTGCGCAAAGTCCTTGAACAAGCAGAAGCAAACGCAGTGGCGATCGGCCACTTCAATATTTCGGACCTGGTCACGTTGAAGGCAGTTTTCGAGGCGGCGCGGGACTTAAACGGCCCGGTCGTCGTCGGAACATCCGAGGGCGAACGGCAGTTCATGGGCGTTCGCCAAGTCGCCGCCATAGTGAAGAGCTTGCGGGAAGAATACGATTTCCCCATTTTCTTGAATGCGGATCACACACATTCGCTGCCCAGTGCCCTAGAGGCTGCGAAGGCGGGATTCGATTGGATCGTGTTCGATGTTTCGACGCTGCCCTTCGAGGAAAATGTCCGTCAAACAAAAGCAGCTGTCGAAACGTTGAAGGCGTTGCGTCCTGACATTCTTGTGGAAGGGGAGATTGGCGACATTGGCAGCGGCTCGGAGATTCACGATGCCGCACCTGATCTGCAGAAAGGACTTACGACGCCCGCCGAAGCCAAACAGTTCGTGGAGGAGACCCGAGTCGATACATTGGCTCCTGCCGTTGGCAACATGCATGGAATGCTCAAGAGCATGGTTGCAGGCAATACAAAGAAGCGACTGGACATTGAGCGAATTCGCGCGGTAAAGGCGGAGGCTCGCATCTTCATGACGTTGCACGGTGCCTCAGGAACGGATGACAACGACCTAAAGGAAGCCATCTCAGCGGGGATCACAGTGGTGCACATCAATACGGAAGTGCGGCTCGCTTGGCGACGTGGCTTGGACAGCGCCCTCGCGAAACAGCCAGATGAAATTGTTCCTTATAAAATCCTGCCGCAAGTGGTTGATTCGGTAAAGCAGGTCGTGGCGGCCCGAGTGGCGTTGTTTAGCAGCGGGCGACGTGCGCGTCCTGCATCGCGGTAGCAGCAGCTTCCATCGACTTAGGCGAGCAGCAGACGTGAACTGGGTCGAAAGTCTGCCAGACAGTCGTGAACATGCCTGAATCGTCAGAAGTCCCGAGCCTTTGGCGACCATTCCATACGCCAATTTTTCGCAATCTACTCCTCGCGAGCGTTGTTTCCGACATCGGCGCGTTCATGCAGAGCGTGGGTGCCGCATGGCTCATGGTTTCGCTTAAGGCCGGCCCGATGTATGTGGCGCTCACGCAGACTGCCTCTGCTCTGCCGTTCTTCGTTTTCGCCCTTCCAGCGGGAGCCATCGGTGACATCGTTGATCGCCGCAAATTAATCCTCTACACAGAGAGCTGGATGGCCGGCGTAGCCCTTGTGCTCGCCGCACTAACTCTCAGTGGGTTCGTGTCGCCACTGCCGCTGCTGACTCTGACCTTTGCACTATCCGCTGGCGATGCTTTCGAGTCGCCCAGTTGGCGCGCCGTTTTGCCAGAACTCGTCAAGAAAAGAGGACCTTCCCGCTGCGTCCGCACTCAACGGCATCGAATTTAACTTCGCGCGCGCTGTCGGACCTGGTCTTGCAGGTCTCCTGATCGCGGCGGCAGGCGCAGGCTCCGCATTCCTACTGAACGCCGTTTCATTCATCGGCATAATCCTTGTCGTCGCGCGCTGGAAGCCAGCGCCCAAGAAACGAATCACCCCACCAGAAACTGTGAGGGGAGCAACCGTAGCGGCAATACGCTATGTCCGTTACTCACCCTCCATTCGAACTTTGCTCGCTCGTTCGGGACTGGTGATGTTCTTTGCAAGCGGGCTTCTGGCTCTACTGCCTTCCCTCGCTCTCATCGTAAAGAACAGCCCGACAGCCTACGGGCTCCTGCTGGGATGCTTCGGCTTGGGTGCAGTGTTGGGCGCTCTCCTAATGCAGCGCGCGCGATCCCGCTGGTCGACCGAAGCTGTCGTCAGTGGGGGCGTTGCGATTTTCGGCCTTACGACTTTGGCCGCCAGCGTTTTGCGATCACTGCCTGCACTGAGCGGAGTCATGCTGCTGGCTGGCTCTGCGTGGATCGTCTTCCTCTCACTTTTCAACGTGCTGGTTCTAAATCTCGCTCCTGACTGGGTGCGTGCCCGCGTCCTTGCCATTTCCACTTTGGTTTTCCAGGGAGCGGTCGCTGCGGGAAGCGCGGCCTGGGGCGCTGTCGCTGCGCGTTTCGGCATTGGTGCCGCTCTTTTGTGTGCGGGTGTGGGAACCATTGCTACAACAGCATTGGCAGCATTCTTGCGCTTGCCAGACACAACCGCCGACCTAACTTCTTGGAACCACTGGCGATTGCCCACTACTGACGACCACGCCCTCCCGACAGACGACGACTTTGGCCCAGTGCTTGTCACTGTCGAATATCAAGTTGCCGCAGAAGAAGCCGCGGAGTTCCTCGCAGCGGCTCGTCAACATGGACGGATTCGACGTCGCGACGGCGCGCGGAGGTGGGGCATTTTCCGCGACATGGAGAATGCGGATAAGTACGTTGAAACCTTCATCGTCGCCTCCTGGGCCGAGCATCTCCGGCAACACGATCGGTTGACGCTCGCGGACCGCGAGGCAGAGGAGCGAGTCCAGCGATATGTTCGGTCTGAGTCGAAGGTGCGGCACCTAATTTCAGTTGCACGACGGTGATTATGTCTGACTCACGGCAAACCGGAAGTCGGAAGCTTAAGGAGAGCGGATTAGTACCGACAAACGCGCTTGTGTCCATTAAATGGGCCCTGACCCCTATCGATCACGCGTTCAAACACTAAACGAACGTAAAAGCAGGGAGATTCGCAAACGCAAACGGGAATCACGTGTCTGGGGTAACACGGCGCTGAAAAACGCTCAGACGCCGTGCAAAAGTGTGGTCAAACCCCCGAAACTGAGCGGACTCACTGATTTCTTAGGTGTTAGGGTTAGATTTGTAGCGATTCCATCGCCGAGCCAGCCGTTTCGAAGGGCACGCGAGCAATTCGCGCGGTGATATGTTCAACACACGCCCTCCTCCGCCACACCCAAGACCGATACTCCTACGGAGAACTCACGTTCGACGGGGCGAATTGTGACAGAGGGTAAGACGTGCCGAGGCCCTGAGGGCGGGTGTCAGGTTGCCGCATTTTCAGCTATCCGGGCCAGCTTCTGATAATCCCGTTTCTCGGGACTTGGCCGCTCAAAACGGGGACATAGTTTACTGTGACGAAGGACAAGAGAAAGCGTACGATTGGTTTCTAAGCGTAAATTCTGGTTTGAAGGTTCTGAACTTTTGAAATCTCAAGGGGGCAAACATGGCTGGCACGGGAAAAGCAAAAGCCAAATACGACAGTTTGCAAGCGGAAGAGCAGCTACGGCAAGAGACGGAGCTACGGGAAGAGGAGCGCCTCACAGGCGAGCGAATCGAACAGCAAGATTTGAATCAAGGTATGGATACGGGAACACATTCTTCTACCCGCCTTGGGGTCAATTGGGGTCCCTCGTACCGCGTAAGGCGCGAGAGTGAGCAAGCACCGCCAACGAAAAAGCAGATTGAGGCCCGCGCTTACGAGCTTTATATGCAACGCGGGTGCAAAAATGGCCACGACGTTGAGGATTGGCTCAACGCAGAAAAGGAATTGGAGCAGCGATAAGTCGCTTTCTCTGAGTGTGGCCCGGCGCAAAAGCCACTTTCCGCGAATGTCGTTTATCAGGAGCTATCTGATTCAGAGCGGCGAGCTAGTAAACCGAAGTTAGGCAAAACGACTCTGTAACGTTGATGAAGTGCATTTTTACAGGTAAGCAAATGCTGGACCGTCGGCTTAACCTCAGATCTCAAGGGGGGAAGAAATGCGAAAAATGAGCTTGCTTTGCGCTGTTCTTGCATCGGCGGCAGTTCTCCTGGCGGCTGACCTTCAACCGCTCAACGTCAAGCCAGGTCTTTGGCAGGTAACCATGACCAGCACCATAAGCGGACTTGCGCCGAACACTAGCACGTACAAATCGTGCGTAAAAAAAGAAGATTTGGACAAGTACCCGTTTGCTGACCCCAAGGCGAAGTGTACTTGGACCGTTCAGAATTCAACCGGCAGCAAGATGGATGCCAGCGGAACATGCATGCCCGACAATGACACTAAAATTAATTTTACGATGCATCTGGAAGCTCTCGACTCCGAAAACGTTAAAGGGACAGGGCAACTCACCCTAAGCGCCCCGATCGGCACCATGAACGGAAACTACTCCGGGACGGGCAAGTGGATGGGCGCCACCTGCCCCGCCGGGGTGAAGTAAGAGAACGCGCCATGATGGATATCCGCTCGCCTTCGCCCCTATAAACTGGACGGTCTCGAAAGACCATTTCCGAGATCAGGTTTCGAAAGCGTTAGATCGACCTATTGCCCATCTTTGTTGCCGCCAGCAAACCCAGGATACTCCTTAAACCGAGATTTTTACCCGCGCGTCTTGGCACTACACGAGCCGAGAGTTTTCGGCGGCGGACCATCCCATTAACTGTCAAAAAGGGTCCTTTGGCCCCGCGAAAGTACATGAAAAACCACAGCCGAGCGACGACGCCCTTTTCAATAGGTTAGCCTGGTTTTTCGACCCTGGCTTTTAGGCCAATTCCCTTATTCCCACACGGAATCCTATCGCGTGCTACTTTTGCGGCGTGACGTTGGAGACGGGATCAGAAACAAAGTCGTTGTAGGCGGCGTTTTCTGATGGCGCGCAAAAGAGCTCCATGCGATCGAAATCATCCGGCAAACGGTGAAGGACGAACTTATTGAGCGCGATCCAAGGCTGGGTGTAGAACTTTGGGTCATCGATTGTCAGGGTAAGCTCCAGCCTATCGCTATCCACCCTATGAAATCGCTCCTCCACCTTTAATTCGTCGCTATGCGGACGGCCTGCGTGATCCAGCCAGGTCCTTTCGTCCATGCCAACTGTCTCCACCACAAACGTATAGTCGTCCACCCATCTGCCGGTGGAATAGCCGTACCAGCGCGGCTCGACATCCTTCGGATTCGGGAGTTCGCGTCCGTCGGTCCAGATAGTACGCGCACGGCTGTTAAATTGATTGATCATAATCACTTGGTTTGTGGTTTGGACGAGATGGATAATTTTGAACTCATGGAGATCCATGGCCGGAAATCCCTCAGGGTCGCAGATATGCACAGGATCATTTGTAGAGCTGGGGTCGACTGCCCGCACCCCCACGGTAACTCTATGTGTCTTAAGCGCGGCCAGGCCGGCGGCGGTGTAGGGCAATTGACGGGGAATTCTGCTCTCGTCAGGTTGGCCGCCGAGCTCATCGGCTGGATGATCCTTAAGGACCGCGGGGTATTCGAGGGCGCCTTTTGCCTGCGTGCCTCCCTCCGTTAGTCCATCCCAAATGCCGGAGAGGTCCCGGCGCGGAGCGGGAGCCGACTTCTTGTTCGCGTATGCCGACCGATTCGGCGGCGGAACATTATTCCATTTGTTGTGGCTCTGCGCGCCTCCAGACGCATTCGTCGAGGCGGTTTGCGCGTGCATGAAAAGTGTGGGGGGCAAAAGCGCCATGGGGACCATTGCCAGTACAACGAGACGTTTCAGCATTTCATCCCTCCCAGCTTTACAATTCGTGCTTCCCATCGGCTGCCGAATCAACGTGCCTGTCTTGAAAACAGTGCTGAAAGGCCCATCGCGTGTTGGCTTGCCTGGTGGCGCGGCCGGAGCTATTGCGTAGCGGCCGGTGGAAACGGCTTGCCGTTAAGGACGAGCTCTTTTCCGGCGAAACGTCCAACTGGCCGGTCGTTCTTCGCGGGTGTTATGGTCAGAGAGATCTCATCGCCTGGCTTGAAGGAATTACGCGCCCAGCCTTGCCTGACCATATCTTGCGGATTGCTGGTTTCCACGATCCAGTGAGTGACTTCGCCTTTGTCGTTTCTGCCGTCGATCTTCAGAAAGCAATGCGGATTGGCCCAAAGCCACTCCGTAACAGTTCCCGACACATTGAGCTTTTTGTCGCTATCGTAGACTGCGTTCCCATGGTGCGCGAAGAGTGAGGTAGAGACGATGAAAAAGCCGATCGCCGCGGCGAAAATCATCGCAAGCTTATGTCTCATGTTGAAGTCCTCAGCGCTCTGTGAACTTTAGGCGGCCAACCTATCTCTGTCGATGCGAGCGTTTCGACCGTCACAGGCCCGTCCTTACTCGCAGCGCCAGAATTTGCGGGGAGTTGACAACCAGCCTATCTGCACCAAGTAGGGCCTGGACGCGCCGTGTAGCCATCTCTCGACGGTCGGGATTGTGCTCCGGGAGCAATAGCTTGTCAATTCCCACCAGGCGTCCACCAGAATGCTGGACTCCAGTCCGCGATTCGGCCAACTCCTGAAAAGTCCTCTTATCGGAATGTGGCTGCAGGCAGAAAGCCAGTATCCGGTAAGGCCGTTTCTCGGGAGTTGGCTGGGCTCGCGGGAAAATAAACTTCCGTTGTATTTCTACCTACCCTAGCAACGGCCAGCGGCCTCCGGCGTTCAGGTATTCTTCAAGGCGGCGAGATTCTCGCGCCACATTTTCAGTCAGTGGGGCGCGGTGGCCGGGGCCGCGGTCAGCAAACCCGCACCCAACAATCGGGAATAGGTTACGCGAGAGCCTTGCCGTACAGTACCAGCAGATGGCTCCATGCCTTCTCGGCCTGCGGCTCGCTGTAGACGCCCGAATCCGGCGGACACCAGCCGTGCATGGCCGGGTATACTTCGACTTCCGCGGGCAGCCCCGCCTTGGCGAAGGTTTCCTTCATCACATCCTTTTCGGTCGGGGCTTGCTTATCGTCATTTTGCGCAATGGCCACCAGGAACTGCGCCTTGGTGGTCGCGGCCTGAAGATGCGGACTGTCTGGTTTATCGGTCACCAGCCCGTTGCCGCCGTGGAAGGAGGCCACCGCTCCGATGCGGTCCGGCACGGCATAAGCGGTGCGAAAGGCCATCGCCCCTCCCATGCAATAACCCTGCGTCCCCACCTTGCGATTCTTGGCAACCGAGGGCTGCTGGTCCAGCCAGCCGATGAATGCCTTCGCATCCGTCACCTGCGTGGTCACGTTCAGGCTTTGCGCGAGCGGCAGCAACTGCTGGATCTGAGTCGCTGCGCCCTGAGCCGCTGTCGGAGCTTTCTGGGTCCGGTAGAACGGATTCACCACGAGCACCGAATAGCCCGACTCGGCGAGCCGCTTACCCATCTGGTGGAATGCCGGCCGCAGCCCGAAGATATCCGGCCACACCAATACGCCGGGCGCGGTGCCGGCAGATGGATGGACGAAGTAGCAGTCCGCCGTGCCGTCCGGCGTCTTCACGGCCACGTCTGATTCAGTGACCGTTACGGCGTTGGCTACTCCTGGCAGCAGCATGGCGATGCCTGCCGCCAGCATGACGCCGAACTGCTTTCGCGTGATCAAACCGCTGACTTCGTACTTTTCCTGATCCTCCGCAGAATGGTCTCGATCGCACATAGTTTCGCTCCTTGTCTTTCGCTTCTCACCGGCGCTGGGCCGCTGGTTGAGTCGACAGCCACAAAGTCTAACAAAACAAGGCCCCCAGCCTTCTTCATGGGCGGCAGTCTATCTCTACTTTTGTGAGCGACACAAGTTCGTTGACACGGCGACCTTTGGGCCACGGCCTGAGAAGTCGGATTTTCGGAAACTGGCCCTGATATCGGAAACCGGAAATCGAACTCAGATTCGGTATGCATGAAATCGCGATTGCCAAATATCAGTCACTATGTCATTGCGGTAAGGGAAACGAACCCGATTCGGAACAATAAGGAGAGCAGTCGGGTCAAAAACGAAATTCGTAGCGTTCGTTGTGCCGCTTCTCATTAACGTGATCCCTTGCAAGCCACTGTTCCAGTTGTTGCTTCAACTGCTGCATAGGTCTTATCGCAGCGATAGCGTTTTGGATGCCAAATTGTTCGCCACATTCCTTACACGAAACGATTTCCATATTCGGTCGTTGGGCCACATCGCTCTGGCTTAGCTTCACAGCCACTGGCCACAGATTCTCGCCGGGATTGAACGTTGTCTTGTATTCGAGCGGCATTTCTTCAATCACTCTCGCTGCGGTTAAGTGCCTACCGGTTACATCTGGCGCTTCTTTAGTTTCCCCAGCGCACACCCTCATTGTAACAACGCCACCGATTACAATGGCACAAGGCGATGAAGATCGCGCACGGAGGTCATAGACGAAGCCACAAGCGCTGGGCAGCCCAGACATAGCTGGGATAGGGCTGTTTTTAGATAAGCTCCGGCATGATTCAGAAAAGCGGGCTGCTTCTCGCAGGCAGCTTTAGAATTCCTCGTCGCGAAGCGGGGTTTCTGTCAGATGAGTTGATGATAGGGCGACCAGCCTCGATCTGCTGCCAACGGCGCGGTGAGAAACCGTGAGGCTTCAATCTCCGAGGCCGTTTGCGTCTGGTGCGACATTGACTGTTGATCCGGACGGGCGGTATGCTGCGACAACAGTTGAAGTAGCAAGGCTTGCTATTGCTCACGTTATTGCCGAAAAGGGAGGATTAGGAGGATTATATGAGAACCCGGTCGGAAGACATTTCCTTGCGGGCCTTCTAATTATGGCGCGCTTCCCGTGTTGGCGCACCACGGTAACGCGGCGATCGATAATTCGCAACAGGTTACGGTGACAGGGACCATTACGGATTGGGTCTGGGCCAATCCTCATTCCAGGTCGGCAAGTGAATCCGAGAGGGGCAGTCGAGGGCCATGAGACTAGTGAGAGGTTTTGAAATGCGAAGAGGCTACATTGGTGCGATTTCGGTGTTGGTGGTAGGAGCGCTGTCGTTAGCTCCTATGCATGCTCAAGATGCCCAGCGCGCTCAGCCGGCCGCGTCGAAGGATCAGAAAGCAAATCCCGCTCAACTTAAGCTTGTCGACGGTTGGGGGCGGCCCGTAACAGATCCGTTGCGTGGCCAGAAGCCGGGCCCCGCACCACGCCATGACATTTCCGGGACTTGGGAGCCTGCCCGCGGGCCGGGGGACGGAATCATGGCTACTGGCCCGAGGGATATGCCTTATGACGGGAAACCGGAGCATGATCCGCCCTACACTCCTTTGGGATTACAAACCTTGAAGTCCCACAAGCCTCTGGAGGGGTTCATTAGAGTTGTCACGGGACTTAGCAATGACCCTAGAAACAAGTGCGATCCCCTGGGGTTTCCGCGCGCGGATTTTTATCAAATCAGACACACGCAAATCCTTCAGACAGAGGACAAAGTAGTGATCTTGTATGAATTTCAAAAGCTGTGGCGCGTGATCTGGACGGACGGACGAGAACTCCCCAAGGATATTCCGCAGTCCCAGTATTACGGATATTCGGTTGGTAAGTGGGCGGACGATAGCACCCTGGTCGTCCGGACGACTGGGATAACGGGGGATGAGAAACTCTGGCTTGACGAAACGGGTCGTCCGGCCAGCGATGCCATGCAAGTGGAGGAAAGGTTCCGCCGCGTAGACCAAGGCAACCTGGAGTTGACCGTAACGATTGACGATCCGAAGATGTATACGAAGCCCTGGGTGGCCATGAAATTTCCTATGAAGTTGCAATCCTCCGATTACCATGTTACGGAAATGATGTGCATCCCATCGGAAATGGAGCAATATAATAAAGATTATGGCGATGTCGCCAGCGACAAGGACAGTGGGCAACCCGCCGCTCGTCCGCCTGGAAAGTAGTCGAGACGCCGGGAAGCTCTGCCAACTCCCTTATTGTATATCCTGCGGCAGCAAGAATACCGAAGCCAACTTGAAGGCAGGGACATGAGAACTAAGTACCTGGCGCTAACGCTTCTATCTATTTCGATGTCAATTGTGCCGTTGCAAGTGTTCGCCCATCACGGCAATGCCGCCTCAATTCCGGCAAGCAAGCACTCTTCCTGAGAAAATTCTGCAACCTATTGAGCCGCACAGGCGAGGATGATCGCCAACTACTTCTGCATATGGCTAGAAAGATGGCCGATCACCGAACCTCCTAGCGCATTTAGAAAATATAGGTCGTCCGTGTTGTACAGAGTCATCGCGGCAGACGCGCAGAAGAATGGGCGGGAGTTTTTTGAGGTCAGCGCCCGCGAACTACACGCCCATCGGTCGCGAGATCGAGTTTACTGAGTTTCATGCCGAGCGTACAGGCGGGAGCGCCAAGCGGCTTAATGTTCGCTTCAGGTTGGCGTAGGTAGACCTCCCACAGCAAGTTGCGATTGCAACGATAGGGGGGATTCCTATGAGCCTTCCGGTGCCCACCTGCAGGAAATCAGCGCAAGGCAATGTAAAGAGAGTGACGCAGTGGTTCGGAGCGGCGATAGCGGTGTTTCTCGTTTGCCTGCCTCTGCTTTCACAAACCAATCAAGGCACCATTCAAGGAGCCTTGCTTGACCAGACTGGCGGAGCTATTGCCGGCGCCACGGTGACGGTGATCGACGTGGCACGAGGCGTCACTCGAGCTTTGGTCACGGATGGCGCGGGACAATACGTGGCGAACAACCTGACTCCGGGGACATATACGATCCGCGCCGAGGCTAAAGGTTTCCGCACGGCGGAGCACAGCGGTGTGCTGCTGGAGGTGGGCCAAGATATTCGTGAAACATGATTGTCCTCCGTTAGGTCCGCAACGGGAGGATGATCATCCCAAATGATCCATACCAAGGCGAGGAGATGCTGATGGAAACCAAGCGAGTCTTGCTTATCGCAGGCGGCGCTCTTGCTGCCATCCTTCTTCAAACCGCATCCGCTCAATTTCACGCGCAGGCTCAGACGGCATCAGCGTTGAGCGGCCAGGTTACCTCAGCTGAGGAAGGTCCGATGGAAGGTGTGGTGGTCAGCGCGAAGAAAGACGGCTCGACAATCAGCATCAGCGTCGTTAGCAACGCCGCGGGCCGCTTTGCTTTCCCGGTCGCGAGACTCGAACCCGGACACTACGCATTAAAAGCGCGCGCGGCCGGCTATGAGCTGGACGGAGCCAGTGCCGCGGATGTCGCCCGGGGCCAGGAAGCCAAAGCTGAGATCAAGCTCAAAAAAGTGAAGAACTTGTCCGCCCATCTCACCAATGCCGAATGGTTGATCAGCATGCCGGGCACGGACGAACAGAAACGCTTCCTGCTCAATTGTACCGGCTGCCACACGCTCGAGCGCATCATGAAGTCGACGCATGACGCCGACGGCTTCATGGAAGTTATCCAGCGGATGAGCCTCTATTATCCCGGCAGCACTCCCCTAAAGCCGCAGCGGCTCGTCGGCACTGCAACTCGCGATGTTGAACGCGGCGGCAGCGGCAGGAAGACCGCGGAATGGCTCGCCAGCGTCAACCTGAGTGAGGAGCCGACCTGGGCGTTCCCTCTTAAGACGCAGCCGCGGCTAACGGGCAAGTCCACGCGGGTGATCATCACCGAATACGATTTGCCAAATCCAGTGATTCAGCCGCACGACGTGATGCTCGATCGCGCGGGCAACGTCTGGTACTCCGACTTCGGTCAGATGTTCCTCGGCAAGATGGACCCAAAGACCGGCAAGGTGACGCAATATCCGATCCCGGTGGTCAAGCCGGGATGGCCGGAAGGCACGCTCGATCTCGAATTCGACAAGGACGACAATCCCTGGGTCGGCGTGATGTACCAGAGTGCCATCGCGAAGTTCGACAAGAAGACCGAGAAGTTCCAGATGTGGGCCATCCCCAAGGAATGGGACACCGACGGCGGCCAGCTCGGCCATCTCGCAATCTATGGCACTCCTCTCGACAACAAGGTGTGGATCAAGAACTCCGATGGCAACAACATCTACCGGCTCGATCTGATCTCCAACAAGATGGAGAACCTCGGCAGCTTCAAGGATCCGCAGACCGGCCAGCGCATCGGGACCTACGGCCTCCACTCGGACGCGCAGAACAACGTCTATCTGCTTGATTTTTCGGCCGGCAATATCGTCAAGATTGATGCCAAAACGAAGAATGCGACCGTCTACCAGACTCCGACGCCCGACTCCCGCCCGCGGCGCGGTCGCGTGGATAACGAAGGCCGCTTGTGGTTTGGCGAATATCAGGGCAACGCGATCGGCATGTTCGATCCCAAGACCGAACACATGACCGAGTGGAAGGTGCCGACACCGTGGAGCGCGCCGTATGACGCCGTGTTGGATCGCAACGGCGATGCGTGGACCGGGTCCATGCTAACCGACCTTGTGGCGCGTCTTGATATCAAAAGCGGCCAGTATACGGAATACATGCTGCCGCGACCGACCAACATCCGCCGCGTCTATGTTGACGATTCGAAGAACCCCGGCACGCTTTGGATCGGTAGCAACCACGGCGCATCGATTGTCAAGGTCGAACCGCTCGACTAGAGTTCGTTCCGATTGTGCGAAGCGAACTTTCTAAGCGGTGAAGGCCTTCGCCTTCGTCGCAGCCTGTTCTGCGACCGCTCTTGGCTGCGATACGTAGATGGCGTGGCTTCCCTTGACCTCAACGACCGTAGCGCCCGCGCGCTTGGACATGGCACGGTAGGCGTCAGTGGAATCATCCTGTCCTCGGGTGGTGAGCAGCTACCAGCTCGGCTTCGTCCTCCCGGACCGTGCAACGGGCCCTGAGCGTTTGGCCCGAATGTGTCGGAGTGCAACGAGGGATCAGCGAACCGGTCAACACAACGCCCGAATCCCTACTTCGCGGATTGTCGGCCAACCGGAAGTAATCCGTTTCATCCGTCACGCGGCCGCTCCGGCGATTCTTCCGCCGCTCCCTCGCCTCCAATTTGGCCGGTCCTTACAGTGATCCGCTGGCGACGCCCTCTTGGCGGCATCACCCGGGAATCCGCTGCTTAAGAATTCCTGTTTTTCTGAAGAAGAAAGCAGCCCGAACAAGCGATCTATCGCTAGGCGCAAGGCTTCGGTGTCACCCCAGCAACTAGGTCAACGAGTGACGGTAACAGAAGCCGAGCCGGTGTCAGGCGGACCATCGCTATCGGTCGCTGTCACCGTGATGGTGAGAGATCCCACGCTCAATGTGGATGTGTTCAGGGAAAAGGAATAACCCACGTTCGGACAGCCGGGCCTGCCAGGATAGACTGCACAAACATCGGCGCGGCTTA
>Ga0206953_1078_pt1 | contig 18490 bp, 6 predicted proteins | sample Alteio_BWOrgHeat_36_FD_152977 | JGI IMG/M metagenome (GOLD analysis project Ga0206953, IMG submission 152977) | Enriched cells from forest soil in Barre Woods Harvard Forest LTER site, Petersham, Massachusetts, United States -... | ecosystem: Environmental > Terrestrial > Soil > Temperate forest > O...
ATGAGTTGTCCTTTTGTCACGCTTTGCCCAACGATTACTGCTACGTTACTTAAATGACCATAATAAGAATTCCCCCACTTGTGTTGAATGATGATTGTCGTGCCGTAATCGCCTGGGCCTGCTTGCATAATAATACCATCATCAACAGCATATAATGGAGTATTCATGGGAACTCCAAAATCAACCCCATCATGTCCAGCAAGCCCATACTGTGTATAAAATGCTTGAAGTGAGGGATCAGTGAGTTGTGCTCCAAAACCTTGGGTTATTGGATAGTTCCCATGAAAGGGCATCACGAGGCCTGCAGAATCTGATGCTGAAATTGCTTGCTGGAGCTCAACTGCCGGGTCAGTTGAATTAAGATACACGCTCTCCATATTGCCGTATGAGGTCACCGGAGTTGCGGATTCTGTTGCGGGTGTTATGACAAAATCTTGTGGCACTGTCTCTGTCACCGTTCCAGTAAAATCACGATGGGCTCTGATATTAAAAGTCATCGGATATGTGTTGGGCGGGTAGATACGGGTGGCACTCACGCGTTGTACATCAAAAGGTATATTATTGGTAACATGGATATCATTACTTATAGTATGTGTGCCATTTGTTGTCGTTGCCGTTAGTTCAAAATGATAGATGCCTGTTCCATGGAACTGATAACTTGCTTCATAATCAGGCTGCAGGGAAAAATCATGCTTCTGGCATTGTGGATTAACAAAAATCTGCTGTGCTGATGATGAAGCTTGAGATGTTGCTAATATGTCATTAATCCCTAATGCTTGGTTGGTAATTTTTAATACCAAATTAGCATCACACACCATATCTCCTTGATCATTAAGAACTGCCATTGAAAGCTGTGCTCTTTCATTAGGGTGATAGAGAGATTTATCCGTATTAAGAGCCAGGACTCCCCAGCTGAAATCCTGCTCAGTCTGTTCACCATTCTGGCTTGTCACAAAAACCTTGTATCTTCCTGGTTTGATAGTATCTGATGCTGCCAAATCAACCGTTGTTGTTGTTCCATTGTTGCTCTCAGTAATGGGAACAGAAACAGCTTTTCCTGCTGCATCCTGTACAGCAGTGGTGAAAGTCTCATTGTCAGGATTGACAACAGCGAATTGAACATCCTCATCTGTTCGGTAGACTTTCTTGGCAAGCTGCTGCATCTTGATTGGAATTCGCTGGTGAGCAGAACTGCTATTCCCTTCTTGGAGATCCAACAGCTCGTGAGTGTCAACAGTCAAGAGTGATGTTGACGCCCCAAGGACGCTCCCCTGATTCATTTCAAACTGTGGCCTCGATGCAAGTGTATTTTGACTCTGGGGTTGTGTTGCCGATAGTGAAGTATCCGCCGCTTGTGCCGCGTAAGCAGCAGGCGTTGCCACATTTGAAAGGCTTATGACAAAAAGCAAAATAATACTTATTGTTTTTTCAGTTCTTTTCATCGGACAGCAAAAAACCGGCTACTCTTAGCCTTACTTTAATAGTAAACAAATTCAAAAACTAAAGCAAATAGGTATTAATAGCAGTATGTTTTAGAAAAGTATAAATCTGTATCAAAATATTAAAAAATGGGTAAAAAAACTATCTGATCTTCTGAGGGCTTTTTGAAGTTTTAAAAAAAATTCTTTATAATCTCCCACCATGACCAACGCGGGTATCGTTATAATTATTACTATTTATTCCTCTAGAGTCAATTCTGGGTAAAAATATCGCTGGGAAGGAGTTGGGAGGAAGTAAAATTAGTAGAAGAGCCACTAACTGAAATGTTGCCATAAAGTTGTATTACCATGGAAAATTGAGAGGAATTCAACAAACTAGCGTCAAAATCACTAAGTTGTATGGTGCATACCCCGTTACCACGACATGAGTTTGGAGACCACATATCTTTAAAAATAGGATTGTTATTTCCATCATAAATATTTAAGGTAGAAGCACCACAACGAGTACCATGTAAACAAGCTTTAGACCAATCTGTATCGGATGTGAACGTGAGTGTATTTGTTAACGAATCAAAGCTAACGTTTGTAGCGCTAAATGGGGCAGCAACCTGTATTACTTTGACATTAGCACCTGTCTCTCCAAAATTATTGTTTACTGTAATAGTTAAACTGTAACGACCTACAGTACTATATACATGACTTAACGACAGCGTGTTATCAGGGTTCACCGTTACAGACTGAGGTCCTGATCCGTCTCCATAATCAACTGTAGCCGTCCATGCAGTAGCACCGGAATCAGGATCAGTAAAGGAAACTGTTGGGGCATAGGTATTCCCCATAACAGCATTAACAAATGGAGGATTGTTGACTTGTATAACATAAGGATTAACAGTAATTGTTGCTGTTTCTGTTGCGGTATCCCCTTGATCATTAGTAACAGTTATTATCATAGTGTATGTACCTACAGTGTTATACTGATGATTAAGACTAAAGGTTTTGTCGGGGTTAAGTAATAATGTTTGAGGTCCTGATCCGTCTCCATAATCAACTGTCCCAGACCAACTTGTGGCACTAGGGTTAACATCGATAAAGGAACTATCCTGTTGATATGTGTCTCCTCTGTTAAGAGTAGAATCAGGGATAGAGCTTATTACAACGGGATCACTATAAAATTGGCCACCTTCAATAAAGAATTTATTTGAATAAAAGGTATTATAGACAAGCGTGTTGTTATCCTGGTCTGGCCCAAGGAAAATATAATCGTAGATATAATAAACTCCATCAGATAAAGTATTATCCAAAAATAATTCTGTTCCAGATCCTGGATTACCTTCACCTATAACATGTGCTGCAACTTGATTGTTGGAATTGTATACATCTGTACCAATTGAATCTACGGAATTTGTGCCTAGGTCTGTTAATAGAGCATTTGTCTCTTGATTATTAAAAACATCTTGCTGATAGCCATATGCATTAAAATTTGAAGATTGATAGTTAGGTGCTGGTTTAACATCAGGAGTTACATTATCATTTACGATCAAACCATTTTGGATGGTAAAATAGTTTGAGTCATGCTCAACATCATCTCTATCTTGATAGGATAAATAAAATTTCCCATCAGGAAAAGTATCAGAGAAGTAAGCCGTCTTATTCCCATCACAAAGACTAGTGCTATCAACCTCATAACCACCATAGGAGTTCCGAAGAGTAAGTACACAGTGACCGCTAGCTACTATATCTCCATTTGTTCCATACGGACCGGGGCCATCGGTAACTGCATCTGTTGCTACAGTCCAGTCTTGATTATAAGCAAGAGTTTTTGGAACAAAAAGAGTAAAAGGAAGAGAGAGAAGAACAGAAAATAATATTATCTTTTTCATGAATTTTGTAGAGCTCTTCTTTATTAAATCAAAAAAAAACGAAATGTCAACTATAACTTACTAGAACGCGGATAGATAATTAAGCTTGATATCACCCACCATTGCACTTAGACCATCTCTTGCGGATAAGGTTATATAGAAAATAACTGTGTCCCCTGGACTAAGAGCTTGAACTTGAGATGAGGTGACCCCTGCCGTCTTCCACTGTTTAGCAATAGAGGATTTTTCACCTTGATCAACATAAACTATACTGCCATTTGATTGTTTGTAGGCAACAATATCTATTTTGTTGGATGTGGTGGTAGTAAGATCTGTATAGACATCAGCCGAGATGGCATTGCCGGTGGTTGCCCATGCCGAGAAGTCTTTAGGCAGAGTTGTCTTGACCGCAATTGTATACTGTTGCATTGATGTTGGTGTTGTTTGCGTTGACGTCCATTGATAGTAATTTTCAAAATTAAATGTCGTCGGTGTCGCCGAAGGTGAAGCATCTGAAGTCATGAATCCATTAGTAGCAGCTGAACCTGAGGCTGTCAGAACGGCTCCTGCATACTCAGGTGAGAGAACTATTTGTCTTGTCGGCCTTGCACTTCCTGAGTAAATTGAAGGAGTGTTCCCTGTGGGGTCAAAGGTGATGCCATTTGTGTTATTGCCGATGATCACTGTCCCAGTATTCTTAATCGTAAACAAGGTGTTACCTGATTGTGATGCAGTAAAGATATCGCCTTTACCTGCATTATCCACCACCAATGATGCAAAAGTTGATTGAGCAGAAATACTTGCCGTAGAGACCAAAGCACCGCTCGCACCATTCACAACCAAGGCCTGAGAGAGATTAGCACGTGATGTTATACTCATTGCAGGGTTCCCTAAGAAATTATTCCCTCCATTAACAAGTGTCTCGGCTGCTGCAGTGTTAACTGAAAAGTCAGTATTCCCTGCTACGCCATCGCCTATAACAAACGCATTCTGTGAGATATTATCGTTCGTTCCATTGATAACCAATCCTCCGCCCCCGGTTGCAGTGGGATCTTCAAATGAATTAATCTGCATAGAAAATGGTTGATTTGCATTTTGTGGCAATCCTGCAGTGTTATTAACAACCAATGATCCCAATAGTGTTGCTTGACCACCTTGATATGGTTGAATTGCTGACGTCTGGACAAATTGTACCGCGTCGAGGAATATTAATTTGCCCGTTGTCGTTGCTGTTATTTGAAGCGTTGGACTTGTATTGGTTGTTGTTGCTGTACAATAATAGTAACTCCAGGTTCCTGAAACAGTGGAACTATTAAGTGTACACGTTCCTGAGCCAAGACTTACAGCGAGTCCTGAAACTGCTGCGGTTGATTTTGCCCAGAAACTAACAGTGTAAGTACCTGTTGGTGTACTTGCATTGAAGGTACTTGTTTGAGCCCCACTACCTCCTGCTGACAAATTCATTTGCAGCGCCGCAGTGCCATAGTAGAACTCGCTTGGGACCACGGTTTGAGAGAAGGTGGTACACGTACCTGTACATGACCAGCCAGTTATTCCCGTTTGGAAATCTGAATTGTTTATGAGATTTGATGTCGTAGTGTTGATATTAAATACCGGATCTGATGCAAGATTCTGTACCTGGAATGCATTAGTGTAGTTGTTTAATGGCGCAACCGTTAGACCGTTTGATGGAGTAAGATTGATATTGCCTGTTGTGTTACCACCAATCGTTAATGTATTCATATTCAATGATTGAATTGATCCTCCACCGTTCAGAACCAATCCTGTCGATATGCCGGATGCTGGATTTGCTGAGATACTTGCAACAGGTGTCTGTCCTGACGCATTACCGATAAATGCAAACTTCGCACTCGATGTTGCAGTCCCACCCAAAAGCAAATCATCAGTAACGTATGTTGGAGCCAGTGCATTTGCATTTCTCTGGAACCATCCTACTGTCCCTGTCGAGCCAGTTTCAATCAAACTACTATCGACATAGAGTGCATTTGCAACTTCAAATTTACCAGAAACAAAAAGATCGTTCGCATTATTCAATCCATTTGAAGTTGTTCCGGTTCCAATCCTGTTATAACCAACAGTTGCTGTTGCGCCATTTGTCTGGAAGGTTCCATTATTCCCAATGACAAACTTCGTCGCTCCACTCCTACTTGCTGTGAAAATATCACCTGATCCTGTTTGATCATCAACCAATCCTGCAAAAGTTGTATTTGCTGAGATAGTGGCAACCGGACCAGTTGCTGTTGTCCCAACGGTAAATAAGCTGTTACCCGCTGCATTGTTGACAAGAAATGATGTTTGCGTGTTGGCATTACGACCAAAAGTAACGGGACCCCATACGCCCAACGCTGATTCAACGCCACCAAATGCACTTGACCCTCCAATAGTGGTTGAGCTGCCGTTATTGAAGTTCAATCCGATTGTGCTATTCGTCAAATCCATGACCTGATTGGTTCCGATGGTAAAGAACATATTCCCCGTTGTATTGCCTCCGAAATTAAGTGAGTTATTATTTAATGACTGGATCGTTGCTGTTGAAGCATTAAGTGAAATACCGTTCTTATTACCACCGTTATTAAATGCTGAGATTGAGGCTATTGGCGTTGCTGTATTAACGCCGGTAAAGGCAAAATCAGCACTCGATGTTGCTGTTCCGCCGATCAAAAGATCTTCCGTACTATTCCCCGGATAAATCGTTCCATTGGATTGAGCCCAACTCGTTGTCCCCAAATCACATGATCCCCAACTTGGTGTACTTGAGCCGGAAAGAAGACACTGATTTGCTGTACTTGTTGTTGAAGTTGTAGTGAATGTCCCAGTTGCTGATGTCGCATACAAAATCGCATTATTACTTCCCGTATACTTCGCATCAATAATTGTCCCATCATTTTGTATTTGGAATTTCGTTGCTCCTGATGTTGATGCATCAAACAGATCTCCAGAATTTTGTTGGTTAATAATTGCTGCTGCATTACTACCGAAGGCGCCATTAACAGTGAGTGGTGCGACAGGGGCAGTAGTATCAATCCCAACGTTTCCATTTTGATCGATGCGCATTCTCTCGCTTAAGACACCACCGCTTGCTTTTGTTGAAAAAGTTAAGTTGGTGTTATTGTTTGATCCGTTATAATCTGCACCCAAATCAGTAATACCATCCTTGACCCTAACACGGAATGCATTTTGATTTCCGGTATTATTCTGGCCAAAAAATACTGTGCCAAAACTACCTCCAACATTAGCGCTAACATTTTTTACCGTAAGCGGGAAACCGGGGCTCGTAGTTCCAATGCCAACATTGCCGCTATTTGCAATATATAATGCTGTACTTAATAAACCATCTCCTCCTGGTGAGGTTTGGAAGTTCAAACTGCCCCCATTGAGAATATTAAAAGTAGCTGCTGGATTTGCTCCTGTCGGGACTGCTAGGGAAAGATTTCCAGAGATAGTTGCGGTGGGTGTACCTGTATTCATATTGATGAATGCAAACTTTGCGGAAGCAGTTGACGTCCCACCAAGTAAAAGATCTTGTGTTTCAATCTTTGGTGTCAGGACGCCACTAAACTGATCCCAGAAGTTAGATGATGGAAGTGTTCCTGGAGCAACCCAACTGAGAGCTCCTGTATTTGTTGTCTCAAGAATACTGCCATTTCCTGGTGTCCCTGTCGGCCAAGTATACGTTACACCGCCAAATTGCGTTGTTGCACTACTGCTGTTAAGTACCAAATTACCACCAATAGTGAAAGCGCCGGTACCATTAAATGTTGCGGTATTTGCCCCATTTCCAAAGCTTAATGAGGTCGCATTACTTGCTCCAATCTTAAGAGTTGTCCCTGTCAACGTATCGATATCTGATGTCTGTCCACCAACCAACTTTAATGATCCGCCATTGGTCAATGTCAAACGTGTTGCACCTGATGCAGATGCCGTAAAGAGATCACCAACTCCTGAATTATCGACAACAAGTCCTGCAAAAGAAGTTTTTCCTGAAATTGATGCGATCGGTAGGGTACCTGAATTTGCTCTCACATCAAGTGTCGCAAGAGGGTTTGTTGTTCCAATACCTGCTGTTCCGTTTGAAGCAAGGTACAGACTGTTCCCCACTGCTTGTCCTCCTGGCTGGAAGGCAATATCTCCTGTTGTATTGCCGCCAAGAGTCAATGTCTGTCGTTTGACTGATTGTATTGAGCTATCCGCTCCTAGTACCAATGCAGAATTTGTCCCACTTTGTGCAGAAATAGACGCAATTGGCGTACCTGAATTGTTATTGATAAAGGCAAACTTTGCACTAGTCGTTGCTGTCCCACCGATCAACAGGTCTTCTGTACTATTACCCGGATAAATCGTCCCTAAGCTCTGCACCCAACTCGTTGTCCCCAAATCACATGATCCCCAACTTGGTGTACTTGCACCGGAAAGCAAACATTGATTTGCTGTGCCTGTTGTTGTGACTTTGGTAAGTACTCCATTCGCTGTACTATCGGCGAAGAGGATGCTATTATTTGCTCCGCCTAAGCTCGGAAGATTAATATTGGTAAATCCTCCTCCAGATCTTCCCAGTACTAATGACGTTGCTGTACTACCTGCGATAGTTAACTTTGTACCTGTTAGGGTATCAAGATCAGATGTCTGATTACCAACAAGATTAACTGAACCTCCATTGGTGATTTGGAATTTGGTTGTGGCTCCTGCTGATGCGGTGAACAGATCTCCCAATCCTTGATTCTTCACAATTAATGCTGCCTGTCCACCGGCATTTGGCTGAATCACTATATTACCGTTCCCTGCATTTTGTCCAAGAGTAATATTTCCTGTCCCTGAAGATAACAAACTCAATCCTGCATTGCTGGAGGTCTGGATTGTGGCTGCTGAGCCATTCCCCAAACTTACCGTTGTCCCATTTACCGTAAGACCGCCTCCCAATGTTGTTAATCCTGTCCCTGTGGTAATGGCTTTGTTGTTTGTTATATTCAAACTTAGTGCTGTCGGACTATCGATCAAAATATTGCCTGTTGATGCTGTACCAAGTGCTAAGGTTTGTCTATTGGTTGTCCCGATATTGCCATTTGCATCAAGTGATAAGGCATTATTAGTCGAAATTGCTGAAATACTAGCTGTCGGAGTACCACCGGCAACACCGGTAAAAGCAAACTTCGCACTACCTGTTGCTGTTGCTCCCAGAAGTAAGTCATCGGTGATATTTGTCGGCGCAAGTGCACCCAAATTCTCTTGCCACAGATTTGTACCTGCCGCACAAGCACTCCATGTCAGACTTGCTCCTCCCATAAGACAGGTGCCACTTCCGCCAATTGCCAATTGATTAAATGTCCCTCCATTGGTATATATTAATGAATTGCTTCCTGTATATTTACCACTAACGAGTGTGCCATCATTTTGTACCGCAAATTTAAGTGTTCCTCCTTGTGATGCATCAAAAATGTCACCGCTATTTAATTGATTCACAATCAATGCAGCATTACTGCCATATGCACCGTTTATTTGCAAGGGTGCTGCGGGACTTGTCGTCCCGATACCGACATTATGTGCACCAACCGCAAGTACTGCATTGCCTCCTCCAGCCTGAATAAGAACATTGTTTGACGCGTTTTCATTCCGCAAAACAATATCTCCCGCAACAGCACTTTGAGAATAATTACCTCCAGATGCTGCAACGCCTAATGTTGCATCTGCGGCAGTTCTTCCTACTGAGATAGCATTGAAATTTGAACTATTTCCGCTCAAAAAGAGACCAGTTGTGCCACTTATACTATTGTTATTGACGGTAAATTTACTCTGGGTTGTTCCCGTTGTTCCAACTCCTATGCTACCGTTATTTGCAATATACAATGCTGTATTTAATCCACCATTTCCTCCTACTGAGGTCTGGAAATTCAAACTCCCCCCATTAAGGATATTAAATGTATCTGTTGGGTTTGCTCCCGTCGGCACTGCTAATGAAAGGTTTCCAGAAATACTCGCAGTCGGTGCACCTCCTGCATCATTCAAGAAGGCAAACTTTGCACTGTTACTTGCTGTTCCACCAAAGAGTACATCAAGTGTTGATTGATTTGGATACAAAATCCCCAGCGCATCATTCTCGGTCCATTTCGATGCTCCTGAGCCTGTTTGTGAAATGGTGATGCTGCCATGACCATTCACAATAGATATCCCTGATCCTGCTGTTAAGGTCGCTGCTGTCAACGTGCTACCTGTTGAATTTCCTATTAATAATTGTCCGTCGCTAAAGGTACTTGCTCCGGTACCACCGTTTGCTACTGGCAATGTTCCGGTGATATACGAAGAACCAATTGTTCCTAAATTAATCGCACTGCTTGAAAGCACACCAGTGCTGCTAAACTGAGCTATTCCTATCCCATACCGAGCATCAGTCAGTGTCCCGTCATTGGCAATGGTGAATTTAGTCGTTGCTCCTGCCGATGCAGTGAAGAGATCCCCTGAGCCTTGATTTTTGATGATCAGAGATGCTTGTCCACCAGCGTTTGGCTGGATAACTACTGTCCCATTGCCTGTTGATGATCCAAATGTGATGTTGTTTGCTCCTCCACCAGCAACGCTGAATGCTCCACTACCATTAAAAGAGAAGCTTGGATTACTGGTACTGTTACCAAATGCAAATGAAGTTGCATGGGTGTTGCCGAGACTGATCGCTGCTGATCCTGCTGTATCCAATGAGAGAGCATTACTGCCCGTGGTTATAATATCCGCTGTATTTCCTCCTGCCAACGTTAACACCCCTGCCGATGATATTGATCCTGTTGATGACCCAAAAAAGTTAATATTCCCTGGTGTACTGCCTGTTGTTGATACCAGCGTTAATGTTCCTGATGCTGCTGTGCCGCCGTTAATTGTTGCTGAGCCACCCAATGTCAATGTTGTGGTTGAATTCAATGTTAATCCACTTGCCGTGGTAAGTGTTGCAAGCCCACTATCCGATAAGGTTGTTGTAGATCCAAGAGTTAACGTGTTGCTGCTGAAAGTCAATCTCGTAGCTCCTGCACTATCTTGAATATTGTTCCCATTGATTTGCAAGTTCCCTCCCAGCGTGGTGAGCCCTGTCCCGGTAGTGATACCTTTATTATTCGTTGTGTTCAAACTTAATGCTGTGGGACTATCGATCAGAATGTTGCCTGTTGAAGAAGATCCAAGATGTAGTGTTTGTCGGTTGGTTGTCCCCAATGTCCCATCTCCTGTTAGATATGTATTGTTATTTGCTGTGTTGGCTGATATGGATGCTGTCGGTATATTACCTGCATCATTCAAGAAAGCAAACTTTGCACTGGTACTCGCTGTCCCACCAAAGAGTACATCAAGTGTTGATTGATTCGGATACAGAATACCTAATGCGTCATTCTCTGTCCATTTCGATGCCCCTGATCCTGTTTGTGATATTGTGATACTCCCATTGCCGTTGAGTATACTAATTCCTGCCCCTGCTGTCAGCGTCGCTTTAGTTAAGGTACTCCCGCTGGAATTTCCAATCAGTAATTGCCCATCGCTATATGTCGTCTGCCCTGTCCCTCCAAAGCCTACCCCTATCGCTGTCCCGTTCCAAACACCTGAAGTGATTGTACCCAGACTCGTGATGTTTCCTTGTACTGCTGAAGGTAGCGTTGAGGATATGGAGGGTACCCCTGATCCATCTGTTACCAACACTCCGTTGACTGCTGTTGCCAGAGATGCCAAGCTGTCTGCTCCCGTAGTGTACAAAAGCGTGTTCGTCCCACCAAACGTCGTGACCCCTGTCCCCCCATGATTCACCGGTAATGTCCCTGAAACATCACTGCTCCCCAGTGCTACGGCGCTTGAGGAAAGCAATCCTGTGGAGTTAAAATGTGCGACTCCTGTTCCATACTTTGCTGCTGTGACTGACCCGTCATTGGCAATAGTGAATTTCGCTGTTGCGCCGGCAGATGCGGTGAACAAATCTCCCAATCCTTGATTCTTGACAATAAGTGCTGCCTGTCCGCCGGCATTTGGCTGAATCACTACATCACCGTTCCCGGCATTTTGTCCAAGCGTGATATTCCCTGTCCCTGAAGATAACAAACTCAATCCTGCATTGCCGGATGTCTGGATCGTTGCTGCCGAGCCATTGCCCAAACTTACCGTTGTCCCATTTACTGTGAGACCACCTCCCAGTGTTGTTAATCCTGTCCCGGTAAGGATGGCTTTGTTGTTTGCTGTGTTCAAACTCAATGCTGTTGGACTGTCTATCAGAATATTGCCTGTTGATGCAGATCCAACTGTCAAGGTTTGAGCATCGGTGGTCCCCAAGATACCATTTCCTGTTAGATACGTATTATTGTTGGCCGTGCTTGCTGATATGGATGCTGTCGGTATATTACCTGCATCATTCAAGAAAGCAAACTTTGCACTGGTACTCGCTGTCCCACCAAAGAGTACATCCAGCGTTGATTGATTCGGATACAAAATCCCCAAGGCGTCATTCTCGGTAAACTTTGATGCCCCTGATCCTGTTTGTGATATTGTGATACTCCCATTGCCGTTGAGTATACTAATTCCTGTCCCTGCTGTCAGCGTGGCTTTAGTTAAGGTACTCCCGCTGGAATTTCCAATCAGTAATTGCCCATCGCTATATGTCGTCTGCCCTGTCCCGCCGTGTGCAACCGCCAAGGAAGTTGCATCAACTCCCCAGGTCCCACTTGAAATATATGGCACCCCTGTTAATCCTACGGTACTAATACCTGTCCCTCCATACTGTGTCCCTATCGCTGTCCCGTTCCACGTACCGCTGGTTATTGTACCCGTATTTGCAGTTATAGCTAGCCCGTTAATTGTCCCAAGGCCGGTGATATTTTGATTGCCGCCGGCTATTGCACCAGTCAATGTGAATCCTCCCAACTCGAGCAAACCAGACGATGCGCTTATGATATGATTGCCTGAGTTGTTGAAGGTCAATCCTGCTCCACTTCCGCTTCCAGTAAAACCTGTAGTTCCTGATGCTGTTATGTCTCCACCTGAAATCGAGTCAGATCCAGTGTCTATAGTACCAAAGCCTGAGGTAATTGAGCCTGCATTTAATGCTCCAACACTTGTCAGTGAGGAATTTAGAATGCTTCCTCCCAAAGTTGTCGAGTTCAAGATAGTTGTTCCCCCAATTTGGTAGCTTCCGCCAATGATGTTTAAATTTCCATTTTGATCAAACACAAACTTCGTTGCGCCAGAGGATGATCCAACCAAAATATTCTGATCACCGGTTTCGTTGAGGTCGACCAAGGCTAAACCCGGGACACCCCCAGAAACGGAAAAAAGCCCTTGCGGGCTGGTTGTGCCTATGCCGATCTTCCCATTATCAAATATGCTCGAATCCGTTATTGACGTCGACGTATTAAATTTGGCTAAAAAGTTTGAAGTTCCACTCCCTCCAATGCCACTCCCTCCTCCTCCACAACCAGTAGTATCTAAACACACAGTCCCGCTTTGATCAGGAAGCGTATACGTCCTTGCCCCTGTAAGCGCAGCCGTGGTAATCGTACCGATATTCCCCGATCCGAGTTTGAGAGATGAAAATGTTGGGCTTGATGCTGTCCCAATATCCTGTGGCAATGTAAGAGTTATACCGCCGGTTTGTGCAGTTGTTCCACCATTTACCAAAACCTGATTTGGAGAACCGGTTAGTGATAGTACGCCATTGTTTGCTATACTAACTGAGCCTGGTCCGTTTGTTATTCCTATTCCGGAGCCGGCGTTGACGTTTGCAAATACAGGTGCTCCTCCTGTTGCTCCAATTAATATTTGGCCATCCGTACCGGGAGTCGTTGAGGTTGCATTCGTAGCGTTTGTCGCATAGAGCACACCATTCGTGATCAGCCCGGATAAGCCTCCTCCTGAAGAACTATTTGCTATAGTAATTGTTTTTGAATTTGCATCACCAGTAACTGTTATCCCAGAACCTGCAGCGAATGTCACTTGATCATTGTTTGAGCCTGCGACAATATCAGTCCCTCCTGCAGTTATTGTTTTGAAGATATTTTGTGCCGAACCGGCATCAGTATTTGTGATTGTTGTCCCTGAAACGCCTATGCCAGTACCTGCGGTCAATGAAACATCACCCGTTGCGCCTCCGACTGAAAGCACACCAGTGTTTGTAATTTGCAATCCATTCAAACTGATCCCCGATCCTTCTGTCAAACTCACAGCTCCTGTTACCCCCTGCAAAGAGCTAACTCCTGTTGTTCCTGCTGATATTATAGGATTTTGTTTGTTACCAGTAATTGTTATATTAGTCCCGGCAACGATTGAATAAACGACGTTGGATGCGGTTAATTTTCCTCTCCCTGCATTAATATCCGTATTATTAGTATTTATCCCCCCATGAACGGTTAATGCCTTTTTTATATCCACAGTGCTCAAGAATTTTGCCGGCTGTTCAAAGATAGAAGGCACGCCAATCGACAGCGTAAAGACTGGCATGTGATCTCGTGCAGCCAAAACAGCTTGACCGCTTTGAGATCCGTTTATTTTATTACGCTGCGAATCTGCTAATGAATTTGTCGCTGCAGTCATGCCTTCTTGTGCCTGTTTGCCACCGAACAGAATCATGAGAACGAGCATAAAGAAGACAATGCCCATCACCGCACCTGCCGTCATCACTCCTCTAAAGCTGGGCCTGTTTTGAGCAAACGGCGTGATAACTTCTATTTCTTGAGGCTGTCTTGCAGCAACTTCCTGTTGAGGTTCAGATTGTGGGATTGGAGGCTGTTGCAGAGAAGCTGGTTGAAAAGAAGGTGTTTCTTGAGGAGCCTGAACTGACTCAACCGATGGCTTTGCTTTTCCTTTTTCTTTCTTAAAAAGCTCAACAAGTTCGGTTTTATTATAGCGACGCTGATTGCCAATAGTCCTCTGAGGTTTGAGAAATCCTCTCTCTTCCCAACGACGAAGAGTACGGGTAGAAACTCCGAGTAAGTCTGCAGCTTGTTGTATTGTTAAGAATTCTTCTTTCATGGGCAGCTGAAATGAAGCTTTTTATGGGCACACGTGACAAATTTTGTCCTAGTTTGTCCATATATCAATTACTACATATATTAATAAGACTTGTCAAGGTTGAATTTTTTGGAAATAATCGTATCGCAATCATATCAAAAGAACATAATTTTACCTCAAAAATTTGACTATGATGAGCTTGACTTAAAAAAATAACTCTGCTACAGTCAAACCAAAGTTATTGTCTGTTAACTTTTTTCTATCTCTTATGCAGCCGATTGCTTACACCATCTCACCCTATTTGCTGCGATACCTTAATCGTCTGGAAGTACTACGACAGCAACTTATTCTTTACCCACTTTCTCCAAAAAGAGAATTAGGTTTACAATTTCAAGCGACCGTTGAAAGGGTTCATTTCGGCCTCGCTCTTGCTGGAGAAGATGTTCATTCAGAAAATATAAAAACCATTCTTGCCAACCAAATCGTCTTTGCAATGCAGAATAAACAAAATTACAAAGATCAGATACAAAAAGATGTTTTAGAATACAAACTATTACTTGACTATATCAAAAGAGAGTGGCGGCTCTCGTCTCAACGGATTACTCTTCAGACACTGCTTTCACTCTATTCACCAACAAAAACCGACTCAACAAAAAGCTTAGACAAAGAACTACAGGATATTATCGCTTACCTCCATGCCAGTGCTGATAATCCTTTTATTCAGGCGGCTTTAGCAAAATTACAAATCCGTAGGTTGCTTCAAGATTCATTCCAGACGGAAACATTTTCAACTATGGCAAGCTATCTCTTTCTATATCAATCTGGCATGGATTGTCGCGGCCTGTTAGTTTTGGAAAAACCATGGGTGCAGGAGAGAAAACTTTTTGATGGTTATTATGCAACTGCGATTGCAAAACCAAATGTCACCGGCTGGCTTGAATATTTTGTCAAAACACTTTGTGGACAACTGGAACTTACCTATCAGTCGCTTGTTCAATCCCAAACAAAAATTGAAGAAGAAAAAATCGGAAAATTAAATGAAAGACAAAAAGTAATTATGACATTACTTGATGATCCTCAAGCAATTATTACCAACAGAACGATTCAAAAAATTTTTCATATTTCAGCAATCACTGCTTCCCGCGATCTGGCAAAACTCACTATGCTGGGTCTTCTGATCCAACAAGGAAAGGGCAGATCAGTTCGATATACTAGGATATAGAAAAGCAGTTAACTACTAGTGTTTAGTGTCTAGTTAATAATAAGCTCTAGCAGATTCTTACTTTCTATAAAAACTAGACGCTAGACGCTGAGACCTAAACGCTCATAGAACCCTTGACACCTCAGCCTATCACACGTACTATATAATTGGGCCAGGTACTAGGGACTGAGGACTAGAAATAAAACTAGTACTTATGATCTAGTCCCTATCACCTATTCACTAGTATCTATGAAGAAAACTGCCCTCATTTTTTGTCTTATGATTGTCTTTGTCGGCGTATTAGCACCGTTGGTGCATGGACAAAGTTTATCAAACGGCACTGCTATCGGGATTCAAATTAGCGACAAATATCAAGATGGAGATATTATTACGACAATAAAAGGCGGCTATAAGCGCTCAACGTCTCCCTATGATCCTCAAATTTTCGGTGTTGTCAGTCTTAAACCCGCACTCTATTTCAAAGACGCTACTGCAACAAAAGATGTGCCGGTTATTAGTGCGGGTGAAGTAGAAGTCAGGGTTTCGAGTCAAAACGGCAATATTGATAGTGGGGACTTAATTACCTCTTCAACAAATCCCGGCGTTGGAGAAAAAGCTACTGAAAATGGCTATGTACTTGGACAAGCAGACCAAAGTTACGCAAGTAATAACCCGCAAAAAACAGGGCTTATTCTTGTAACGCTCCAGCCGCATTACGCGCAATTATCCAACAATATCCTTCATAGTGTCTATAGTACGTTTACTTTGGGTTTTAGTCAGGCTAGCGATTCTCCATTGGGCGTTATTCGATATGTTATTGCCGGCGTGGTAACGCTGCTTTCATTCTATTTTGGTTTTCGTTTTTTTGCCCGTGCTTCCAACCGGGGAGTCGAAGCAATCGGTAGAAATCCGCTTGCAAAGCAGGCAATTCTTTTCAGTGTTCTCATAAATACTGTTGTTACTGTAGCTATTATGTTCTTCGGAGTTGCGTTATCATATTTGATTCTTGTACTATAAAAGAAGAAGTATCAAAGGCATCAGGAGTGTCAAAAATATCAAGAGCTTTTTAAAATTGCCCTGGATGCATATGATACTCTTGATACCTTTAAAATTATGCTTATTGATCCAATTGCACTTATATTTCTAACAGTAGCGGTGACGACACTTGCCGTAGTGTTGTACTTTCTTACGAGAGCATATACAAAAACCGCCAAAGAACTCCATGAACTCCAAATAATCAACAACCAAATGCAAAACCAGCTTGCAGAAAAACCAATTAAACTTCTTGAACAAGCTCATGAAAAAGCACAGGAGCTTATCGATCAAGCCAATCGAAAAGCTGCAGAAATTGTCGCCAGCAGTAAAACTTATGAAGACAATTCAAACCAATCCTTGAAGCAAAACCTTGCAGAACTTGAAAAGGAACAAGCAAATGTCTTTACAAAAGCCTCACAAGATATGAAACTTGCCTACCAAAATATGATTACACAAGTACAAGAACAAGATATCAATGCATTAAAAACTATGACAAAAGATATCCAAACAGATATTGTGGGCGATTTTAAAGAGTTTCGTGATGAACTGGAAAAAGAAACAATTAATTCTGAAAAAATTGCCAAAGAAAAAATCGATGAAGAATATCTTGTGATGGAAAAAGATTTGCAGGAGTATAAAAAACAAAAACAACAAAAAGTTGATGACGATATCTACAAAATTCTTTATCGGGTCTCTGAGATGGTACTCAATCAAGGAATATCATACGAAAAACATAAAGCACTCGTGTTAGAAGCATTGGAAACGGCAAAAAAAGAACAAGTATTCCGATAAGAACAAGTGACGAGTGACTAGGGACTAGTTGTAAAACTACTTCTCTTATCTAGTCCCTCCTAAAATATGCAAGGTCCTGCCCTATATGATCAGCTGACCACCCTGCTCCGCACGACGACGGATGTTTCATCTGTGCTGTTGTGTTTGGAGGAATTTGCCGCGTCATTTTATTCTGGAAAAACGCATGAAGAGCAGCAACAAATTCTCAAAAAACTTTCGCCGCAAGTCAGTGTACTCCTAACCGAAGCTTTCGCGAAAGAGCTCATAACTCCTGAAAATCAGATTAGGATAAAAAGACAAATTGATGAACTCACAGATAAACTCAGAACAAGTAAAAAACTGCAGATGACACTAGCATTTCAGCCTGATGAAGAAACAATTACCATCTTTTCTAACTGGATTAAGAAGAATGTTGCACAAGATTTGCTGCTTGAACTCCATTTTGATAAATCAATTGTTGGCGGCGCAGTGATTATTGCCGGCGGAGAATATAGAGACTATTCCGTTCGTAAAAATCTTTCAAACCGATTTCAAATACAAAGAGATGAAATAATGGGACTGTTGGGATAATAATTAAGGACTAGGGACTAGAAAAATATTCTCCTCGATCTAGTACCTATCACCCAATCCCTAGTCCCTAATATATGAAACAATTTCAACAATATCTTAACACAACAGAAGAAATTGGCTTCGTAGAAGCTTGTAATCACTCTATCGTCTATGCAAGCGGCCTGCCGAATGCAACATTACAAGAGATTGTGATGTTTGAGAATGGTGAGCTTGGTGTTATTCTTTCAATGGGGCGGGATCAAGTTGAAATTCTTTTGCTTTCAAAAATATCAGTCAAAGCCGGTATGAAAGTAACAAGAACCGGTGCAAAACAACAAATGCCGGTGGGATTTGAGTTGCTTGGCAAAGCCGTCAATCCATTCGCGCAGCCTCTTGCAAGTAATCAGGTTATAGAAAAGCCAAAAATCTCCCGTCCTGTCGATATCAGCCCAACCGGCATAAATACGAGAAAGCGTATTGAGCAATCGTTTGAAACCGGGGTAACACTTGTTGATATGTTGATACCGCTTGGCAAAGGACAACGGGAACTTGTTATCGGCGACAGAAAGACAGGAAAAACAAGTTTTCTATATCAAACCATTCTCAAACAGGCAACAATGGGCACAATCTGTATC